>ERZ894226.69-NODE-69-length-89058-cov-11.744930_pt1 | contig 89058 bp, 109 predicted proteins | sample MGYA00380294_ERZ894226 | MGnify/ENA primary metagenome ERZ894226 (study PRJEB32331, sample SAMN06328434) | human gut metagenome | biome: human gut microbiome; feature: stool | host: Homo sapiens | collected 2014-10-29 ... | reverse complement strand
TACATCCAAAGCTTTGGCACCCCGTTCTCAACGGGGTGCCTTTTTTGTCAGTGTCACGGCTAACCAGGCACCAGCCATTAGTGAGCCCGTATGCTCCCAAGCTTTGATAGCAACACTATCAGAGAACCACAAAAAGAAATCCCCAGAAACAAGATCACTTGTCTCTGGGGATTTCTATTACTAATTAATCAATCATGTAAAAATGTTTGATTAGGCACGACGCCAACGCGTTCCTTGTGGCGTATCTTCTAGGATAATGCCACGTGAAGCCAATTCATCACGAATTTCGTCTGAACGAGCAAAGTTTGACGTCTCACGGGCAGCATCACGTTCCTTGATCAATGCATCAACATCTGCATCCAACAAAGGCGCTTGCTCCAAACCATCAACACCAAACACGTTCATCAAGTCCTTGATTTGCTTCAAAACAAAGTTGACCGTGTCAGTCTTAACTTCTTCAGCTTGTGAGTACAAGTTGGCCAATTCAATCAACTCATAAACCGCAGTCATCGCGTTTTGTGCGTTGAAGTCATCGTCCATAGCCTCAACAAAGGCATCAACCTTTTCTTGCGCCTTTGCTTCGATATCAGCATCTGAACCGGCAACTGCTGATCCCAAACGGAATTGCAAGTTACGGTAACCAGTGCGGATACGCTCCAAGTTGCGGGCAGCCAAGTCCATGTTCTTTTGTGAGTAGGCAATTGGACGACGGTATTGTGTCGTAGCCATGAAGAAACGCAAAACCATTGGATCATCGATTTGTTGCAACAATTCGTGCACAGTCGTGAAGTTTCCCAATGACTTTGACATCTTCTCGTTTTCATCACCAACCGTAACGAAACCGTTGTGCAACCACTTCTCAACGAACTTTTCACCCGTGTGAGCTTCAGTTTGTGCGATTTCATTTGTGTGGTGTGGGAAAGCCAAATCGATTCCACCACCGTGGATGTCCAAGTGGTTTCCCAAGTACTTCGTTGACATCACTGAGCACTCAATGTGCCAACCAGGACGTCCCTTACCCCAAGGTGAGTTCCAGGCAATTGCACCATCGCCATTCTCACCCTTCCAGACTGCGAAGTCCATTGGGTCTTCCTTACGAGCCAATTCGCCATCGTCCAAACGACCAGCAGCGTTTGATTCCATTTCAGCCAAGTCTTGGTGGGCCAAAATACCGTAACCCTTAAACTTCTTGGCACGGAAGTAAACGTCACCTTCTGATTCGTAGGCGTAACCCTTCTTAATCAAATCCTCAACGAATTCGATAATCTCTGGGATGTGCTCCGTTGCACGTGGACGAACAGTGGCAGGCTTGATGTTCAATGGTGCCGTATCTTCGTTAAAGGCATCAATGTACTTATCAGCCAATTCTGGTACGGTGATACCTTGCTCGCTAGCTGCAGCAATCATCTTGTCGTCAACGTCCGTGAAGTTTGACACATAGTTCACTTCGTATCCACGATACTCGAAGTAACGGCGGATCGTGTCGAATGCAATCGCTGAACGTGCATTACCGATGTGAATGTAGTTATAAACAGTTGGTCCGCAGACATACATATTGATCGTCTTTTCATTGATGGGCGTAAAAGTTTCCTTTTCCAAGCTCATCGTGTTGAAGGTCTTCATCATTTTTGCATGCTCCTTTAATTTAATAAGTTAATTTTAGCATATGACTTCAAATACTCTAAGCATTTACACTTGCATCCGTTATTCAGGATTCATTTCGATCAACAAGTCACCACCGGCCACAACTTCACCGTCGGCCACATGCACAAATTTAACCGTGCCATCAAATGGCGCTTGTACCGTGGTTTCCATCTTCATGGCTTCTGTGACAATTAGCACATCCCCTTGCTTAACAGTTTGGCCATTCTCAACGTGAACAGACAAAACATTGCCAGCCATTGTTGCACCAATTTCACTTGGGTTCGTTGGCTCAGCTTTACGTCGTTGCACGGTTGTCACTTGCGCTGATTCATCTTGCACTGAAATTTCAACCGGTGTGCCATTCACATCAAAGTACATCGTCCGACGACCATCTGGGTTAATATCACCGATTTGTTGCAATTGGAAAATCACCGTTTGACCTGGTGCCAACGCAACGTCGACCCGTTCGCCCACTCGCATGCCTTGGAAGAAAGTTGGGGTATCCAATACAGTCATTGGACCAAACTTACCTTGGTTTGTCACATAATCCTTAAAGACTTGCGGATAAATGATGTATGAAATCACTTCTTCCGGCGTTGCAACGCGTCCTAAAATACCATCTACCGTGACCTGCATCGCATCAAAATCAGCTGCTGGCGTTAATGACCCAGGTCGTACTGTCAAAGCAGGCCGGCCCTTTAAAATCACACGTTGCAAGTCTGCCGGGAAACCACCAACTGGTTGACCCAAGTTTCCAGCAAAGAAATCAACGACCGATTGTGGGAAGTCCATCGTCATCCCATCTGACAACACCTTCGCCGGTGTCAAATCATTTTGAACCATGAATAGCGCCATGTCACCGACAACCTTTGATGATGGGGTTACCTTGATGATATCCCCAAACATTTGGTTAACTGTCGCATACATTTGCTTCACATCATCCCAACGGTCACCTAATCGCAACGCTTGCGCTTGTTGCTGCAAGTTTGAATATTGACCACCTGGCATTTCAACTTCAAAAATATCCGTTTGTGCCCCAACCATCTTGCTCATAAATTGACTATACTGTGGTCGGATTTCCGCCCAGTAACTATTTACGTGCTCAACTGCTGTCATATTTAACTCAGGTTGGCGCTGATTACCGCTTAAGGCGTAATACGTCGCTCCCATTGACGGTTGTGACATCGTCCCTGACAAGGCTGATTGTGCCACATCAATCACGTCGACGCCCGCATCAACAGCCCGGGCATACGTATAAACACCGTTACCCGTTGTATCGTGGGTGTGCAAATGAATTGGCATATCAACCGCGTCCTTCAACGCACTTACTAGTTCATAAGCAGCTTCCGGCTTCAACAAACCTGCCATGTCCTTAATCGCCAACATGTGCGCCCCAGTTGCCTGAATTTCCTTGGCAAATTGCACATAGTAATCACGGGTATACTTCGTCCGGTTTGGATCTAAGATATCACCTGTGTACGCCATGGCGACTTCGGCAATCTTGTTATTGTCGCGCACATATTGGATACTCTTCTCCATTTGTGGCAACCAATTCAAACTATCAAAAATACGGAACACGTCCATCCCGTTTTGGGCGGCCAACTTAATGAATTCTTCTAAGACATTGTCCGGGTAGTTTTGATAACCAACTGCATTTGAACCACGGAATAGCATTTGCGTTAACGTCCGTGGCATCTTTTCACGCAAAGCACGCAGACGCTCCCATGGGTCCTCACCCAAGAAGCGGAACGCCGTATCAAACGTGGCACCACCCCACATCTCGTTAGAGAACAAGTTTGGCATGGCCACCTGAGTCTCATCCGCAATTGCCAACATATCTTTCGTTCGCATCCGGGTCGCAAACAATGACTGGTGCGCATCACGCATCGTCGTATCCGTTAGCAATACCTTATCTTGCGTTTTTACCCATTCAGCAACGGCATCAGGCCCTTGTGCATCAAGAATATCCTTCGCCGTCACCAAATCAGTTGGCAAGACCAAATCAGTATTCGCTTTGAATTGTAGTGGTTCATGCAACTTGGGATAGTCATAATCAACCCCTGGGAAGCCATTGACCGTAATTTCACTGACATACTGAATCAATTTGCGGTCGTCTTGCTTTTCGATTGAAATATCGAAAAGTTCTGGGTGTTGATCAACGAACGTTGTTGGCGCATTGGCGGCTCGGAACAAGGGGTGTGCATAGACCTTCTTCAAGAACGGAATATTTGTTTTAACCCCACGAATCTCAAATTCATCCAACGCTCGGCGCATTTTATCAACCGCTTCTGAGAACGTGGCTGCGTGTGAAATGACCTTAGTTAACAAAGAATCAAAGTAAGGCGTAACTACCGAACCAACTTCCACACTACCCGAGTCCAGACGAATCCCGGTTCCACCAGGTGAGCGATACCATTCAATGCGTCCTGAATCAGGCATAAATTGATTCATCGGATCTTCCGTCGTAATACGTGATTGAATTGCCACACCCATTGCCTGCAAATCTGTCTGATGCGGGATTTGCAACGGATCGTCGTGTAGCCCAATTCCTTGGGCGATCAACAATTGTGACTTCACGATATCAACACCGGTAATCTCTTCCGTAACCGTGTGCTCAACTTGAACACGCGGATTCACTTCAATAAAGTAGAAATCATCCCCATCCACCAGGAATTCCACCGTACCGGCACTTTGGTAATCGACACTCTGCATCAAAGCGACCGCTGCGGCCTGAATTCGCGCACGCATATCCTTCGAAACAGAAACTGCTGGGGCATATTCAATAATCTTTTGGTGACGTCGTTGAATTGATGAGTCACGCTCAAACAAGTGCATGACTTCCCCTTGTTCGTCGGCCAAAATTTGAATTTCAACGTGCTTGGGATCTTGCAAGTACTTCTCTAGGTAGACATCTGACTTACCAAAGCTGGCCTTGGCTTCTGACGCAGCACGTTCAAATGCCTCACGCAATTCTTCTTCATGATTAACGACACGCATCCCACGGCCACCACCACCGGCTGCTGATTTTACAAAGACTGGGAAGCCGTTTTCATGACCGAATGCAATTGCTTCCGCAAGCGTTTCGACTGGGTGGTCAGTGCCGGGCACTGTTGGGACACCCGCAGCAATCGCAGCCTGTTTCGCAAGAATCTTGTCACCAAAAATCTCCAAGTGTTTAACCTTTGGCCCAACAAACTTGATGCCGGCTGCTTCAACCTTAGCAGCAAACTCAGCATTTTCAGATAGGAACCCATAACCTGGGTGGATTGCATCCGCTCCCGTTTCCTTCGCAATTCGCAAAATATCATCAATATCTAAGTACGCTGCAATAGGTGCCTTGCCTTCACCCACTTGATAGGCTTCATCTGCCCGGAAACGGTGCTTTGCAAACTCATCTTCCTTTGCAAAGATACCAACCGTTTGCATGCCCAATTCACTAGCAGCACGCATCAAACGGATAGCAATCTCACCACGATTTGCGACTAATAATTTTTTCATTCAATATCCCTCAACATCTTCACTTCATGAAGTTTGCTAGTGCGTCAGCCGTCACGGCTCGCAGGATCTCAGCCGAACGTTGCATTTGCATCTGTTCAGCTGGTGATAACGCTGCCATGATGACGGTTTTTGCACCATCCCCGTTAATAACTGCCGGGCTACCAATGTACATATCTGACAAGCCATACTGGCCACTCATCCACGCACTAACTGGCAACACCATGCTTTCATCTCGCAATATCGCACGGACAATGCGTGCCAAGGCTGTCGCAACGCCATAAAACGTTGCCCCTTTGCGGCCGATAATGGCCCCGCCTTTCTTTGTTGTTGCTTCCATTAATTCTACCAAGTCTTGGGCAGAATTTCCGTACTTTTTATTAAAGTCGTTTAATGATTGTCCGCCAATTTGCGCCTCATCAAAATTTGCAAACGCCGAATCACCATGTTCGCCTAAGACTAAGACATCAATTGCAGCTGGTGCCACGCCGTACTGTTCAGCCAACGCAACTTGTAAACGCGCGGTATCCAAAGCTGTCCCCGTCCCAATCACACGATGTTCAGGGAGACCCGAAAATTGTTGGACCGCTAACGTGATGATATCAACCGGGTTCGTTGCGACCACAAAGATCCCTGTAAACCCTTCCGCCATGACGTTATCAACGACCTGTTTCACAATCGTCAAATTCTTATCAATCAACTCTAGCCGTGTCTGTCCTGGTTTACGTCCAACACCAGCTGTAATCACCACAATATCTGCATCTGCGACCACTTGATAATTATGACCACCCGTCACTTGCTTTGGATACGTCCAAGGCGCCGTATCTTCTAAATCTAAGGCATCCCCCGTGGCATAATCCTTCGCCACATCCACAATGGCTAACTCTTCAGCAACCCCTTGTTGCATCAACGCATAACTAAAGGCTGATCCAACCATCCCGTCGCCAACTAGTACGACCTTTTGATGATGTTTTTGCGTCATCTTAAAATTCCTCTTTACCGAAAAGAGATGACCCAATTCTTGCGAACCGAGTCATCTCTGCTATTTTTTCTGTTTAACTCAAACGAAGTTGTTTACCACATACCAAGCAACTTCATCCACAAACTACCAACACCAATCCAAATGACGATGTAAACCAATCCCAAGATGAAGTTCATCCGCCACCATTCACCTTGCTTGACGTAACCAGCGCCGAACAAGATAGGTGCAGGACCTGAAGAATAGTGCGTCGTTGAGGCCATCAAGTTTCCGAAGAATCCAAGCATCAATGCTGCCAACAACGCTGGCACGTGAGCAGCAATCGCCACGGCCAAGAAGGCGGCGTACATAGCTGAAACGTGGGCCGTTGATGAGGCGAAGAAGTAGTGGCTGTAGAAGTATGCGACAAGCAAAACAATCAACACTACGAACCAGTTCAAACCACCCAAGCTAGCCCCGATGGTCTTTGACAACCAAGGGATGAAGCCTAGGGCATTCAATTGACTCGCCATCATGACCAAAACTGAGAACCAGAACAATGTGTTCCAAGCGCCAGTTTCCTTTAGAATGTCATTCCATGACAAAACACCAGCAATCAACAAGAAACCAATAACCAAGAATCCAGTTGTCGTTGAGTCAATCCCAATGAATGAGCCCAAAATCCACAATGCCAAGGCAATGACGAAACCAACAATCATCATGATTTCTGGCTTCGAAATCTTACCCATTTCGTGCAACTCACCGGCTGCCCAATCCTTGGCATCTGGCGTTTCCTTAACTTCAGGGGCATACATCTTGTAAATCAAGAATGGCACAATAATCAATGACAAAATACCAGGCACCAAAGCTGCCAAGAACCAGTTCATCCAAGTAATATCAACACCTTGCTTGGCCGCGAAGGCTTGCGCAATTGGGTTACCTGCCATGGCCGTCAAGAACATGGCGGCCGTAATAGCGTTAGCGTGGAATTCCGTGAAGATCAAGAATGAACCAATCTTACGTTCCGTACCCTTTTCAGGATCTGAACCAAACGTTTGGGCCAATGACTTAATGATTGGGAACATCACCCCACCAGCACGAGCCGTATTTGATGGCGTTCCAGGGGCAACAACCAAGTCAACCGCAGACAAAGCATAGGCCAATCCTAGCGTCTTTTTACCAAAAGCGCGTACGAAGATCAACGCAATGCGACGCCCCAAACCAGTCTTGATAAACCCACGTGAAATGAAGAAGGCCATCACAATCAACCAAATTGAGCCATTTCCAAATCCCACGATAGCCGTGTCCATTGGGACCGTACCCGTCAACACAACCGCAACGAACCCAACCAAAGCAACACCACCAAGTGGCAATGGCTTAGTGACCAACCCAACAATCGTGGCCACGAAAATCGCAAACATGTGCCACGCACTAATTGACATACCGTCTGGGCGCACACTGGCCAAGAACCATAGCACTAACCCAACTACCAATGGCGCAATGAATTTCTTATAATCCACTTTTTCCAAAGAATTCATGAGAAATTTCCTATCTATATTTTCTATGCTATTTTACAAACCAAGGACGTACTTAGCCGCTTGCTTACCAGCTTGACGACCAAACACCACCGTTTCGGCAATTGAGTTACCACCGATACGGTTGTTACCGTGCAAACCACCCGTTACTTCACCGGCGGCATACAAGCCAGTCACTGGCTCGCCAGCTTCCGTCACAACCTCAGTCAACGTGTTGATCTTGATGCCACCCATCGTGTAGTGGATGGCTGGCTTAATGTGAATGGCGTAGAATGGCGCCGTGGCAATCCCACGATCCATCGCCGTGTTACGACCAAACTCTGCATCTTCACCAGCAGCTTGGAACTCATTCCACTTAGCAACGGTTGCAGCCAAGTTGTCAGCGTCCAAGTTAGCCGTTTCTGCCAACTCAGCCAACGTTGCCCCTTCCATCACCAAGCCCATGGCGTGGTAGAAGTTAATTGCTGGGAACGCATCGCGAATACCTTGATCCAAAATCAACGTTGCCCCGTCTTCATGCAAATCGTTAATCGCAGCTGTCGCCTTATCACGCGTCGTCATTTCGTTCACGAAACGTTGACCAGCCCGGTTAACCAAGATGGCCCCTTCACCACGCACACCTTCACCAATCAAGTACACGTGATCTGTATCTTGTTGCGCAGTTGGGTGAATTTGAATCTTGCTCATATCAACCAACGTACCACCAACGGCCGTCGCCAACTTCATCCCGTCACCAGTTGCACCGGGGTGATTCGTTGTCTTCAAGTCCAACACTTCAGGGGCGTATTCAGCCAACATCTCCTTGTTTTGCGCAAAGCCACCCGCTGCAATCAAGACCGCCTTGGCATTGACCGTGCGCTCACCAATTTCGGCGTGCTTAATCTTCAAGCCCGTAATCTTGTCAGCCGTCTTAACCAATTCCAAGACTTCAGTACCGGCAAACAATGGAATTTGCTTAAAGGCTAATTGCTTTTGCAAACCCTTCACCAAGTAACCACCAACCGCTGACTTATCGCCAGGACGGTGTGCACGCTTTTGCGTCATCCCACCAGTTGACGTCAAATCAGTTAGGTTGATGTTGTGGTTGTACAACCAATCAACGGCTGACTCAGAGTGCGTCACAAAGTATTGCAACAATTCCTTGTCATTGGCACCGCCACCACCTTTAAGCGTATCTTCATAGAATGATTCTTGTGAATCAATCACCCCATGATCAAGTTGGACAAACGTTTCAACCGCGTTCATACCTGATGATGCACGGTTCGAGTTACCACCAAGCGCTTCCAGCTTTTCAAAGATGGCAACCTTCAAACCCAATTCTTGTGCTTGAATTGCGGCCGTCATACCTGCTGCGCCTGACCCAATAACGACGAAATCGTAGCTATCTTGCAAGTCAGCGATATTTGCCTTAGGGAAAATAAACTTAGCCATGTTTTTACTCCTTGTTTGAACGCTCAAGGTTCGTCATTGCCATGAAGTCCATCCACTCGTCGTATTGTTCTTCAGTCAAATCACCTGACTCAAGCGCAGCGACCTTCAACGTCGTACCATTCTTGTCAGCAGCTTGTGCAATTTCAGCAGCGGCGTGGTAACCGATGTGTGGTGACAATGCGGTCACCGTCATCAATGAGTTATCCAACAACTCACGCATGCGAGCTGGCTTAACGTCCAAACCGTGAATCATACGATCGGCAAATCCCGTCATCGTACCAGCCATCAATTCAGCTGACTCCAGGAAGGCGTCAATCATAACAGGCTTAAAGACGTTCAACTCGAAGTTACCTTGGCTTGAGGCCATCGTAATCGTCGTATCGTTTCCGAAGACGCGCACAGCAGCCATCGTCAATGCTTCAACTTGGGTTGGGTTAACCTTACCTGGCATAATTGATGAACCAGGTTCGTTAGCTGGAATTGACAACTCACCATAACCACCACGAGGACCTGACGCCAAGAAGCGGATGTCGTTTCCGATCTTCATCAAGTCGGCAGCCAATGACTTAAAGGCACCGTGAACCGTGTTCATGGCTGTGTGGTTAGCCAAACCGTAGAACTTGTTGCTTTCGGCCGTGAATGGGAAGCCGTAAACTTCTGAAACTGTCGCAGCAATTGCCTTACCCAATTCCGTGTTCGCGTTCAAGCCAGTTCCAACTGCCGTACCACCCATTGCCAATTCGTACAATTGTGGGCGCAAAGCATCAATGTTAGCTTGGTTGTGCTTCAAAGCTGAAATGTAACCTGACAATTCTTGACCAAATGTCAATGGCGTTGCATCTTGCAAGTGCGTACGACCAACCTTGATTGTCTCCCAGAAGGCGTCTTGCTTAACACGCAATTCATCAATCAAGTGGGCCAATGCCTTTTCAACGTTATCGACGGCTTCAACCGCCACAATGTGCATCGCCGTTGGGAAGATATCGTTTGATGATTGACCCATGTTCACGTGGTCGTTAGGCAAGATTTGCAAACCACTTTGTTCACTTGCCAAGTGGGCAACCACTTCGTTCGTGTTCATGTTTGTTTGCGTACCTGAACCCGTTTGGTAAACAGATAGTGGGAAGTCCTTACGCAATTCCACATCATCCAATTGCAACAAGCCGTCAATCGTTGCCACGATCGCATCGGCCATGTCGGCAGCCAATGAACCGTTAGCCTTGTTAGCCATTGCAGCCGCACGCTTGATGTTCAACAAAGCGCGGATGATTCCCAAAGGCATCCGTGCACCAGTTGGAAAGTTTTGCAATGAACGTTGTGTTTGGGCCATCCAAGCAGCCTCAACAGGCACTTGTACTTCACCAATTGCATCTGATTCAATACGGAATTCTTGTGACATAATATTTCTCCTCATTAATTAGAAGTTAAGGTCATTAATTGCCTCAACCATTTTCTGTTTTGTGATATTTTCAAAATCTGATAATTGATGATCACGCTTCTGAATCAAATAGATATAAAAATCAATCGGATCTCGGAGCGGTACCATCGCAATATCGCGACGACCGGCAACGGCCAACTTAATCATGATGCCAACACCATTACCCGCTGCAATCAATCCTTGCTCAGTCATCAGCTCGTTCGTGATATACATATTGTCAATTTCATCATGCATATCATAACGACGGAGCTGATCAACGAGAACTTGGTGTTGCGTGAAGGCATCCCCCACGGAGATGAACCGTTCACCACGTAAGTCCTCAAACGATAAATAATCGCGAGTTGCTAGCGGATGATCAACTGGTAAGGCCACCACGTAGGAACTCTTCGTAATATAGGTACTGTCGTATTGCTTGCTGCGCTCTGGCGTTAAGCTACCAACAAACCCCATATCAACGCGGTCCTTATCCAGTAATTCGTACATGTCGCTGGAACCACTTTCCACCATGTGAATGGCATCAATCTCGTCAGTCCCCAAGCGTCGCATAATCGCTGGAAAAATGGTTGCACCAATAATTGGTGGTACACCTAGCCAAATCTTTTGTTGATTACTGATATCACTTTTAATGATTTCAGTCTCACGTAAAATTTGTTTACTGTGTTTATATAAGATTTGACCCGCTTCGGTTAACACAACTGAACGTGTCCCCCGTTGGCGAATAATCAATGTCTCACCCAACTCTTTTTCCAATCGCTGTAAGGCATTGGTAATCGAGGGTTGTGAGACGTATTTTTTCTGGGACGCCTTTGTGAACGTCCCTTCTTCAGCTAGCGTGACAAAATAATCTAAGTCATTTAATAACACGTGTGCTACCTCCGCAAATTATAACCTTCACAAATAATAGCATAGCCCTGAATTTGGCAGAACCCCTGCAACACAGGTTAAACGTTTTGCCAATTAAAATTGCTTATTTGTCTGACTTTCCGGCATTAAACGCGGTCCGAATACCACGGAACCCTTGAATGCGCGTAATGTCACCCGTGAATTGCAACGTGCCTAAGAAAGTCCCATCAATGTCGCGGATTGCGTAAAAGTTAACATAGATGGTTTGCTCATTTTTAGGAAACCATTGTTCGAAATGATCAGCTGCGCCCTTGTGCAAATCGGCCAACATCATCGCAACAGCTTCTTGTTCTTCCTTCGCAAAAGTTGCCACGAATGGTTGGCCAAGTTGCTTCGTTGCGCGTGTATTCACACGTTGGTCATTGTCTGAAAAATAAATCAAGTTATCGTCAGCATCTGCCAAATCCATCTCGAACGGCAGCACGCGCAACACCTGGCGCAACATGTGCAATGACAATTTTCCAGTTGGCAAGTTAATCAGCCCTTGCTCATCAATCAGCGTCTTGTTATTTTCTAATTCAATTTGATCTGCCATTTGTTATGACTCCTTAAGATAAAAATCAGGGTTCGTTATTTTAAAATCATCCGGTCGAATGTTAACCAACTGAATGGATTTATCACGATAAATAAAAATTGCACCAAACGGGTACTGGCCATCGATTGGGCCATCATTGAAGAACAACCGGGTTGTCTCGATTTCACCATCAATTGATTCAGGTGAAATAACCGTGACACTAGCCAACTCATTATCATGTGGATAACCTGTTTCTGGATCAATGATATGGTGATAAGTCTGCCCGTCTGCGACCAGGTGCCGTTCTGCCACCCCACTTGTCACGACCGAGGTTGCCGGTGTGGTAAGTAAACCAATCGTTTTGCCATGTCGGACCAAGGGATCCCGGACACCAATGCGCCAACGACCGTCAGCTTTATGTGGCGCCTCGTTCATCAACACAATGTTGCCACCGAAATTAATAATCGCAGCCATGTGGCCCTGGGACCTCAGATAATCCTGCAACCGGTCCGCAATGTACCCTTTCGCAATAGCACCTAAATCTAATTCCATCCCCGCATGCGGTAGATAGACCGACAAGCGATCATCATCCAGGACAATCTCATCACTGCCAATCAATTCACGACGCTGGCCAATTTCGATATCGCTAGGGACCCGCGCATCGGCAAAACCGATGTGCCAAAGTTTGACTAACGGCCCAATCGCGGCATTAAATCCAAAATGCTGGTTGCTAACTGCAACCGCCCGTTTGACCAACTGATAAACTGCTGGTGGTACCACCACCGGCGACTGACCGGCAGCATGATTGATAGCCATCACCGCCGACACTGGGCGATTTACCGTCAACAAATCCTCGTAATGGTTCACAAAACGAATCGCATCATCGAGATATCGTTCATCATCTGTACCAAACAAAGTAATTTGATTGGTCGTGCCCATCGCCCGCCATGCTTTCGATATTTTAATCAAAACATAGAAGCTCCCGTGGTGGCATCTTCTTCATCGTCATCAACGGCCGCCCCTGCTGTAACGAGCTGACTGGCAACGACATCATCAGTCAATGTCGTCTTTTCAATCCACCAACCATCTCCTTGTTCAACAACCGTTGCATCCACATCAGGTGAAATGACGGTTGGTACCGCATCCACATCGAGTCCCGAACCCGGCATCACCTTATCAAGGTTGGCATAACCCAACTTAACAGATTCCACCACGCCTTCACCCGCAACTGTTGGCATAGCACCACTTGTCCGGTCGAACGCCATGGCGCGCATTGGTTGCAATGACTTAGCAAAGACCATAAAGTTTTGGAAAATCGTTTCCAAAAATGAAATCGTCCGCGCATCTGTCATGTCATCGGTCTTAATATCAATATTCGTGGCCGCTGGTCCAACTAAAAATTGATTACCTGGTAACACAAACGCATCAATTCCTGGTGCATCCATAATTTGCCGTAAATGTTCTTGCGCATTATTCGTTCCCTGGCGGCCAAGTGACGCCCCGACAATCATGACGGGTAAATTCGTGAATGGGTGTAAGTCACCATAACTCATCCACTCAACGAATGATTTCAACGCTGCCGTAATCGAGTGATCATACTCAGGCGTTGAGATGATAGCACCATCTGACGCGGCGATTTGACGTGCAATTTCAGCAATTCGTACTGGCGTTTCAGCATCTTCACTAAATAGTGGTAAATCAGCAATCTCCACAATCTCAATATTTGCTTGGGCATTGAAATGCTTCTTCATAAACCAAAGTAAACTTCGGTTATATGACTTACGAGCATTCGTACCAACAATAGCTACATAATTCATTGCTCTTCCTCAAAAACTCTCAACTAGTTCTTTGTTTCACATATTTTATCGATAAGTTAATTAAACGACACAACTAACAGATTGGTCAAAACTTCACAAACTTGTTTTTAGTTAACAAACGCCTTTATATAAGCGTTTCGAACTGTATATATTACAAACGAAAATAATTATAAATTTCGCTTATAATTCCATTTTCATGCTCATTTGTGAACTTTGTCCGTTTTTAAGGTGAAGAATTTAATAGCGGTCCGAATTACTTCCCCATAGCAAAAAAGCGCAAATCCGTTGCCTGTGTCAGCAACAGATTTGCGCTTTAAAAAATTAGTCGTGCTTATTAAATTAACGCCACCACTCGTCGAATACCGTGACTGGTGATTGACGCTTGTGTTCCGTCGTGGTGAAGAGCTTTTCAATTTGGATGGCATCCTTTTCAGCAACATCCTTACCCTCAAGGTAATCATCGATGGCATCGTAGCTAACACCCAAAGCAACTTCATCAGGCAAAGCTGGACGGTCTTCTTCAAGATCCGCCGTTGGCGTCTTTTGGTACAAATGTTCTGGGGCACCCAAGTAGGCCAAAATTTGACGACCTTGGCGCTTATTCAAACGGTACAACGGTGTAATGTCTGCTGCGCCATCCCCAAACTTCGTGTAGAACCCAGCCAACGCTTCAGCCGCGTGGTCCGTGCCGACAACAACACCATGCATCGCACCAGCCACACCATATTGGGCAATCATGCGTTCACGGGCCTTGATGTTTCCTTTGTTGAAGTCGCTGATTGCAATACCTGCTTCAGCCAATTGGTTTGTCATCCCCACAACGGCATCTTCAATGTTGACCCGGACCGTTTGGTCTGCTTGTTGCCAGGCGATTGAATCCAAGGCATCTTGTTCGTCAGCTTGGGCATTGTATGGCAAACGCATCGCCACAAACTTGTAGCTGTCATCTCCGGTTTCAGCCCGCAGCTCTTCAGCAGCAGTTTGTGACATCTTACCGGCCAACGTTGAATCTTGCCCACCTGAAATACCCAAAACCAGCGTCTTCATGCCCGTCTTCTTAAGGTAGTCCTTCAACAATTCAACTGAACGACGGAATTCCGTTTCCGGATCAATCGTGGCTTGAACGCCTAATGTATCAATAATGTGCTTTTGTAACTCACGCATGCGATTTACTGCTCCTTAATCTTTATCGTACTCTTTTGCAACTTCAGAAACGTACTCACGCATTTCCTTAATTAAGTTCATCTTGTGGTCCCAAGCCGCTTGTGACAAATCAACTGGGTATTCTTGTGGATTCAAATCACGGCGGTACTCTGACCACAATGACTCAATATGCTCAGCCGTATAGTTGCGGATGTCGTCCAAGGCTGGCAATTCATACACTAATTCACCATCAACGATGATGTCGTGCAAAATTGGTCGCGCCGTATAATCCACAACTGTTTTATTCAAATAAGGATAGCTTGGATGGAACATGTACAAACCTTCAGGCAAATCACGGGGATTCTCATCCCACAACGCGATGTAATCGCCTTGTGACTTACCATCTGAATTACGGGTAATGCGCCAAACCTGCTTCTTACCTGGGTTTGAAATCTTCTCAGCAGTGCCCGAAATCTTGATGGTATCAACCATCTCGCCGGCTTCGTTTTCAATCGACACAACCTTATAAACACCACCCAAAGCTGGTTGATCATAGGCCGTAATCAGCTTAGTACCAATTCCCCAAGTATCAATCTTAGCGCCTTGCAGTTTCAAGCTCGTAATCGTCTCTTCATCCAAATCATTTGAGGCGACAATCTTAGCATCTGGGAAGCCCGCTTCATCCAACATTTTGCGGACGCCCTTTGAGACATAAGCCAAGTCACCTGAATCGATACGCACGCCGATGAAGTTAATCTTATCGCCCATTTCCTTAGCCACACGAATGGCTGAAGGGACACCTGAACGCAACGTATCATAAGTATCGACCAAAAAGACCACATCCTTGTGGGTTTCGGCATAGGCCTTAAACGCTTCATAGTCATTGCGATAGACCTGCACCAAGCTGTGCGCGTGCGTCCCTGAAATTGGAATGCCAAACAGCTTACCAGCCCGCACATTCGAAGTGGCATTAAAGCCACCAATATAAGCCGCACGTGTCCCCCACAAAGCAGCATCCATTTCCTGCGCACGGCGCGTGCCGAATTCCAAGAGCGGTTGATCACCGACGACTGAGCGAATGCGTGACGCCTTGGTCGCAATTAACGTTTGGTAATTAACAATGTTAAGTAGCGGTGTCTCAACGAGTTGCGCATCAAACACGCTACCTTCAACTTGAATAATTGGTTCATTATTGAAAACGACTTCGCCTTCATGCGGTGCGCGCACCGTGGCCTTAAATTGCCAAGTTGCTAGGTAATCCATGAAGTCTTCATCAAACTCACCCGTTGAACGCAGATAAGCAATATCACTTTCTGAAAAATGCAAGCCCCGCAAATAGTCAACAATTCGCTCCAAACCGGCAAAAACCGCGTAGCCATTTTTAAATGGCATATTGCGGAAAAACATCTCATAAACAGCCTTACGCTCGTGAATGCCCTTCTTGAAGTAAGTTTGCATCATTGATAATTGGTATGCATCAGTATGGAGGGCCATACTATCATCTGGAAATTCCAGTGTCATGACGTTCTGTCTCCTAATTTTCATTCATTAACTGCTATTCTACCACAACCAGTTGTTAACATTGGACGCCTAAAAAAACACCTTTCTTTGCGTAAGTGTTAAACTATCAGTTGGAATTATTTTATCATTTATATAAGTAGAAAGCAGGTAAAAGTACTAATGGCAGAACAAAAATTCGCATATAAGGAGTCATTGCGTGTGGGGATGTTGCTGGCCGGAACCGCTGGGTACATCGACTCCTACACCTTTGCCTTTCACGACAATCGATTCGCTAGCTTCCAAAGTGGTAACTTGTTGCAATTTGGGATTAACGTTGCATCAGGGCACTGGCACCAAGCGAGCCTCTTTTTCTGGCCTGTCATCGCCTTCTTATTTGGGGCGATGCTGAACCAATTAATCAAGAAGTATTCCTTCCGCACGCAGATGCAATGGGAAGCCCGTTCGGTCCTTATCGAAATGTTTGGTGTTCTCTTGGTAGCCATCTTGGAAATGACTCACGTGCCAACAGAACTCGTCCTCAGTATTTTGGCCATCTTTATGGCGATGCAGGCTGATACTTTCGGTAAATTGCGGGGGATGCCCTACGCCACCGTCTTGAGTACTGGTAATTTGAAGACTTTTGGGGCCACGCTAGGCAGTGGTCTGCTCAATCACGATAAGACCCAATTTGTGAAGACGCGGAACGTCGGCTTAGTCATTGCCGCCTTTCTAATCGCCGCCATCGTTGCACACTACCTTGGCTTGATCATCGGGGCTTGGACCATGTTTGGTGCCCCAATCATGCTACTGTTCGTTTGGTTCTTCGTACGACAGGATGAATTAGGCACAAAGTAACCCTAAAAGTGTTGACATGATTATGAGAATCGTTTAATATACAAATCAAGCATTTCAAGTTAACAAACAAGTTGAGCAGGAAAGTAAATTGCTTAAAGCATCTAAGAGAGACAACGTTCGGTGGAAGTTGTTATGTGGTGAGTAATTGAAAATGGCCTGTGATTGGCGTTGGTGAGCAGCAAGTCTGTAAGCGAACGACGGGTTGGTCTACGTTACAAGACACACGAATCGGCAAAGCATCATATCGCTCACTGCCCGCTCGTTGTTAAGGTTCAGAAGAGTAATTTTCTGGATAAATGTAGAATGGTAACACGAAGACTCGTTTCTATCTGGCTGTCAATTGGATGGCCTGACGGAAACGGGTCTTTTTTGTTTCCTAGCCACCGAACGCTATGTTATAACTTGAAGCAATTAACAAATAATACTAAAAAGTTTTTATTGGGAGACATGACTTATGAAGAAGTTCTTTACTTATGGGGTAGCCGTTGCTGCTACTGCTTTGACAGCCTCAGTTATTTTGCCAGCCGCAGCCGTCAGTGCTGACTCAAAGACCGTAACGGTTGGTATCGTTGGTACTTCAGATGCTGACCTCTGGAAGGAAGTCGCCAAGACTGCCAAGAAGAAGTATGGCATCACATTGAAGACCAAGGTCTTTACGGACTACAACCAACCTAACAAGGCCGTTGCCGATGGCACATTGGACTTGAACGCCTTCCAACACTACTACTTCTTGGAAAACTGGAACAAGTCAAACAAGAACGGCGTTAAGGCAATTGGTAAGACGTTTATCACCCCTATTCGTTTGTACTCTGAGAAGTACAAGTCTGTGAAGAAGTTTAAGAAGGGTGACGCGATTGCCGTGCCAAACGATGCGACAAACGAAGCACGTGCTTTGGTTTTGCTACAATCAGCTGGTTTGATTACCTTGAAGAAGGGTGTTGATATGCCAACGGTTAAGGACATTAAGTCAAACAAGTTGAAGTTGGATATCAAGGAAGTCGCAGCTGACCAAGCACCTTCATCATTGAAGTCTGTTGAAGGCGCCGTTATCAACACGAACTACGCCCAACAAGCTAAGTTGAAGTTGAGCTCAGCAATCTACGTTGAGCCAGTTAACAAGGATTCAAAGAAGTGGATCAACATCATCGCTGCTTCTAAGAAGAATGCTAACAAGAAGATTTACAAGGAAGTTGTGAAGGCTTACCAAACTAAGGCTACAAAGCAATACTTGAAGAAGACTTGGGGTCAAGCTGAATTGCCAGCTTGGGATATTACGTTGAAGTAATCATCACCCACATAGACAATCCAACTGCCAGGCTATTTTAGTCTGGCAGTTATACATAACGGAGATATAAGGAGAAGATTCATGGCAGTTATTTCATTAACAGACATTAACGTCACTTTTAAGCAAAAAAATCGCGAAATCGTGGCCGTACAAAACGAATCAATCACAATTGAAAAAGGCGATATTTACGGTATTGTTGGTTACTCTGGAGCTGGTAAGTCAACACTTGTCCGCACCATCAACCTGCTACAACGACCAACATCTGGTAGCGTCCTTGTTAACGGCACTGAGATGACGTCACTTAAGCCAGCGCAACTACGTGATGAGCGCAAGAAGATTGGGATGATCTTCCAACACTTTAACTTGATGAGCGAGTTAACCGTCTTTGGGAACGTTGCGCAACCATTGAAGCACGCCAAGATGAGCAAGGCCGACAAGGCAAAGAAGGTTAATGACCTCCTTGACTTGGTTGGCTTGGCAGACCGTGCTGGTAACTACCCTGCCCAATTGTCTGGTGGTCAAAAGCAACGTGTTGCCATCGCCCGAGCCTTGGCAAACGACCCTGAAATTTTGATTTCCGATGAAGCAACTTCTGCTTTGGATCCTAAGACAACAAACCAAATCCTAGCGCTATTGAAGAAGCTAAACCAAGAACTCGGCCTAACAATCGTTTTGATTACGCACGAGATGCAAGCCGTTAAGGAAGCGGCCAACAAGGTGGCCGTCATGGAAAACGGTGTCATCATCGAACGTGGCTCATTGTTGGAAATCTTCACGAACCCACAGAAGCAATTGACCAAGGACTTTATCAACACGGCCACAAACCGTGATGAAGCCCTTGAAAAGGTGACTGAGCTGCTCGAAGAACAACCTTTGGCTGATGATGAAGAATTGTTGCAAATTAACTATGTTGGTGCCGATACGGCCCAACCACTGTTGTCAACGATTTACGCCGATTACGGTGTCACAACCAACCTGTTGTACTCAAACATGGAAATCCTAACCAAGACACCGGTTGGCTTAGCAATTGCTATCTTCAAGGGAACAGCGTCACAACGTGCAACGGCAAAGGCAAGCTTTGCTGATCACGGTGTTCAAATTCAAGAACTACACGTAGGAGGACAACACTAATGGCTGATTGGATACAACAAAACTTACCTAACGTTTACTCACTTGGTTGGGGTGGTGATTTCGGTTGGGGGATCGCTATCTGGCAAACCATTTTCATGACGGTCGGATCTGCCATCATTGGTGGTTTGATTGGCTTACTCTTCGGAACTGGTTTGGTGCTAACGGCGGATGATGGTATTACGCCAAACCGACCACTCTTCCAGATTTTGGATAAGGTTGTCTCAGTTGGACGTGCCATTCCATTTATCATCATGGTGGTCGCCTTCTCACCTTTGACCCAGTTGATTGTCGGCACAACAATCGGAACGACAGCCGCCTTGGTGCCATTGTCATTGGGTGTTTTCCCCTTCTACGCCCGTCAAGTCCAAGTCGCTTTGCTTGGTGTTGATGCTGGTAAAGTTGAAGCCGCGCGTTCATTTGGTGCGACAAACTGGGACATCATTACCGATGTCTACCTACGTGAAGGCCGTTCTGAATTAATCCGTGTATCAACGGTCACATTGATTAGTTTGGTCGGTTTGACAGCCATGGCCGGTGCCATTGGTGCTGGTGGTTTGGGAACAACCGCAATCGTGACTGGATACCAACGCTTCCAAAACGACGTGATGTGGCTAGCAACGATCTTGATTCTACTTTTGATCGTCTTGATTCAATTCATTGGTGATTTCTTTGCCAAGCGTGCACACCACGGTTAATTAACCAACAACAAAAAGACCTTCGCAGCTAAAAATTGCTGCGAAGGTCTTTTTTATTATTATTCGGTTAGTCTGAAAGCGGCTTAACCGGTTGATCTACTTTATTAGTGCCTAACAGCGCGCCAGCGACCTTTAAATCACCAAGTGCGTCAATGGCCGTATTAGGTACAATAACCGTGTTAGCGGGGCTCTTAGCCACATCACGGAAAGCATCAATATTTTGGGCAGCCAAATAATTGCCATCAACCTGACTCAGAATCTCATTAGCCTTCTGAATACGATAAGCCTCAGCATCCGCAGCCAAGCGAACCGCTTTCGCATCGGCTTCAGCGGTTGCAACTAGCGCATCATTCTTAGCTTTCGTCGTGAGTTCAATTGAACGCGCTTCACCTTGCGCTCGTGCAATGGCAGCCTCACGTTCACGGGTTGCATTAATTTGCTTATTCATCGACTCTTGGATTTCAGGTGTTGGTTGAATTGTATCAATGTTAATACGATCCACATTTACCCCATAAGCATCCGTAATCGACCCCAATTCGCGACTCAAAGCGGCGTTAATTCGTTCTGTCCCGTTCAACACATCATTCAAATCCATCGTACCAATAATCCCACGTAGATGTGCACGTGATTGCTGAATCATTGACTTCACGGAGTCCGCATTCTCAAATGTAAACTTATATGGATTTGTGACGTGGTAATTCAATGACAGTGAAATGATGACTTCCGCATTATCCTGCGAAATAACACTTTGTTCACTTAGTCGAATTGGTACCTGGGCAAGATCAACACGATCAACGTGCGTAATGACTGGTACAACGACATGCAGTCCTGGTTCAATTTGTTTTTGATATTTACCAAGCACAGAAACCATGCCGACCATATTTTGGGGAATAATACGGACTCCGGTAAATAAAATCACCCCAATAATTAATACAACGATAATTGCTAAAATACTAAATACTATCATCACCCGTGTCTCCTTTTTGAACGATTAATTGGTTACCAACAATGTCTGCCACATAGACCACATCACCAATAGATACTGGTACATCACTCTGAAGTTGATAATAAATACCATTCACTCGTAACATACCGACATCATAATTATCATGATCTAAAACAAACGTTTGATGAAGCAACCGCTGATCGAAATTATAACTCACTATCAGTCCCCCGCGATGGTACTTTTTCCAGAATCAATGTCTCCCCGACAACACGAGCAACGCGAACTGTATCCCCCATCTGCACCCCATCCAAACAACGGTATTGATAGCTTTGCCCATTAATTGTAATTTTGTTGTTTGTAAAACTACCTGGCGTTAAATGAATCGTCATTTGAAAAATAATATTATCCAATTGTAATGCCATAATATGGTACCCCCATCTGTTTTATTACACTCAGTATAGACTTTTTATAACGAAAAATAAATAAGGATGCCTTGAACCTGGATAGTAGCACACTATCTAGTCACAAGGACCACAAAAAGCCCTGTTCAGTTTAAGAACAGGGCTTTTGTAAAATATCTCTAGACACAAAAAAACCTCACACGTTACCGGTGCGACATCACTGCCATTCAACCTAGACTTGGCTACTGCCATCATCGTAACGGTTTATACCATGTAACATGAGAGATTTCATTGTTTTGTATTAATTAACCAATGAAATTAGTCAACCAATTCCAAGATAACCATTGGTGCAGCGTCTCCACGACGTTGTACCGTCTTCAAGATGCGAGTGTAACCACCTGCACGGCCCTCAAAGCGAGGTGCAACATCGTTGAACAAGTGTTGCAAAGCCGTTTCTACCTTGACCTTGTTATCTTCAGTCGTTTGTACGTCAGCAACGACGTTACGTACGAAAGCAGCGGCCTTACGGCGTGAAGCCAAGTCACCACGCTTACCCAACGTAATCATCTTTTCTGCAGTACGGCGAACTTCCTTAGCTCGAGCTTCTGTCGTTTGAATGCGACCGTTGATCAACAAAGCAGTCGTCAAATCACGCAACATAGCCTTACGTTGTGAGCTAGTACGTCCCAACTTGCGGTATCCCATGAGTATGTCCTCCTTTACTTGGAATTCTATCGTTTAATCTAATCTTCCTTGCGGAACCCTAAACCGAGCACTGCCAGCTTTTCCTGGATTTCGTCAAGTGATTTCCGACCGAGGTTTCGTACAGACATCATTTGAGTTTCTGTACGCTCCGTCAACTCTTGTACAGAGTTGATCCCGGCCCTTTTGAGACAATTATAAGAACGAACTGACAAGTCCAACTCTTCAATAGGAGTGTCGGCATGCTTGCTAGTTGGTGCTTCTTCCTTGTCTACCATCACTTGTGTGTTAACCGCACGTTCTGACAACTCAACGAATGAGTTCAAGTGGTCTGACATGATGCGAGCTGCCAATGAAATAGCTTCAGTAGCAGTCAATGATCCATCAGTCCAGATGTCCAAAGTCAACTTGTCAAAGTCATCACGGTTACCCACACGCGTGTTCTCAACTTGATAGTTTACGCGTTCGATTGGGGTAAAGATTGAATCAATTGCTAGAACGCCAATTGGCATTTCATCATGCAATTCCTTATTCTGGTCCGCAGACACATAACCACGTCCGCGTTCTGCAGACAAAGTCATGTGCAACGTAGCCCCAGCCGCAACAGTGGCAATGTGAAGGTCCTTGTTCAAAATCTCCACATCACTGTCACCAGCGATGTCGCCGGCCGTCACAGTAGCGGGACCGGTTACGTTAACTTCGAGCGTCTTCTCTTCATCACTGTCGATGCGCATTGAAACCTTCTTGAGGTTCAAAATGATTTGCGTAACGTCTTCAACGACACCTTCGACCGTTGAAAACTCGTGCAAAACGCCATCAATTTGTACTGAATTGATTGCCGCACCAGGCAATGAAGACAACAATACACGGCGTAGGGAGTTACCCAAAGTAGTTCCGTAACCACGTTCAAGCGGCTCAACCACAAACTTACCGTAATTGCTATCCTCTTCAACCAGCGTAATCTTTGGGTTTTCGAATTCAAGCATACTGTTTGTTACCCCTTTCAAAGCATTGTGTGAACTAGTTGCAACTGGCAATTAGACACGACGACGCTTTGGTGGACGTGAACCGTTGTGTGGTACTGGAGTAACGTCCTTAATAGACGTAACTTCCAAACCAGCAGCGGCCAACGCACGGATAGCGGCTTCGCGACCTGAACCAGGTCCCTTAACAGTGACCTCAACAGTCTTCATGCCGTTTTCCATAGCACCCTTGGCAGCAGCCTCAGCAGCCATTTGCGCAGCAAATGGCGTTGACTTACGGCTACCCTTAAATCCAAGAGAACCAGCTGATGACCAAGCAACGGCGTTACCTTGAACGTCGGTGATCATCACGATCGTGTTGTTGAACGTTGCGTGGATGTGTGCAACACCTGACTCAATATTCTTCTTTACACGACGCTTACGATTAGTACGACCTGCCATAATCAAGTAATCTCCTTTCCTTAAAAATTAATTACTTCTTCTTACCTGCAATTGCAACAGCTGGGCCCTTACGCGTACGGGCATTGTTCTTCGTGTTTTGACCACGAACAGGCAAGCCCTTACGGTGACGGATACCACGGTATGATGCAATTTCTTGCAATGCCTTAATGTTCAATGAGACTTCACGACGCAAGTCACCTTCCACCTTAATACCGTCTACGACGGCACGGATGGCGTCCTCTTGGTCGGGAGTCAAATCACGAACACGAACGTCTTCAGAAACCTTAGCTTCTTCCAACACCTTCTTGGCAGTTGCGTTACCGATTCCATATACATATGTCAATGCGATCACGACACGCTTGTCGCGAGGCAAATCAACACCAGCAATACGAGCCATTACGATTACCTCCTATACAAAGATTTAATAAGTTTTACGACCAAAATGCAAATTATGCACCTTGACGTTGCTTGTGCTTAGGGTTTGCAGAGCAAATCACCATCACACGACCGTTACGCTTGATAACCTTGCAGTTATCGCACATAGGCTTAACAGATGGACGAACCTTCATGGTATTTACCTCCCTTGGATATTTTTATGGTTGACTACTTAAAGCGGTACGTAATACGTCCCTTAGTCAAATCATATGGCGACATTTCAACCGTCACACGATCACCAGGCAAAATGCGAATAAAGTTCTTACGAATCTTCCCTGACACGTGAGCTAGAATGGCGGCGCCGTTTTCCAATTCAACGGTAAACATGGCATTTGGCAAAGTTTCCTTTACCACACCAGAAATTTCAATAACATCGTTGGCCACGTTGCTGCCTCCTTAGTTGTGACAATGGAGAACGTAACAAGTTATTATAACATGCTTACTTGTAATTAAACAATAAAAGCTTCGTTAAATAATTAAGCGTTCTTCAAATTATCAAGTAACGTCTTTACATCAGCGAACACTACATCAAGCTCGCGAGCACCATCGATCTTGTTCAAGATACCCTTTTCGGCATAGAACTCAGCGATTGGCTCAGTAAGCTTTCCGTTAACGTCCAAGCGATTCTTAATCACTTCAGGCGTATCGTCTGCACGGCCACGGGCCATCATACGATCAACCAAAACATCAGTATCAGCTGTGAAGTAAAGAACACCGTCCAATGAACGACCGTCCTTTGCCAACATCTCATCCAATGCCTTTGCTTGGTCCAAGTTACGAGGGAATCCATCAAGGATGAATCCAACCTTCGTATCCTCTTCTGCCAAACGTTCGGCAACGATACCGTTCGTAACTTCGTCAGGGACCAAGTTACCGGCATCCATGAATGACTTTGCCTTCAACCCAAGTTCAGTTTCGTTAGCCATAGCCGCACGGAACATGTCGCCCGTACTGATGTGCGGCAAGTTGTACTCTTCCACAATCTTGGCAGCTTGGGTACCCTTACCAACACCTGGCAAGCCCAATAGCATGATATTCAAACTCATTTTGCTTCGACTCCTTCTTGAATAAATCCAACATATTGCCGCTTCATCATCAATCCTTCAAGTTGGCGAATCAGATCAATTGCCACACCAATGACAATCAATACTGATGTTCCTGACATTCCAAGGTTACTATCCAACCCGAAGATGTGTGTTGCTAGGATAGGTGCCAAAGCAACGAATCCTAGGAACAAAGCGCCGACTACTGACAAACGCATCAGCAGACCTGACAACCACTTCTCAGTGGCGCGGCCAGGCCAGACGCCCACGATGTAACTACCTTGCTTTTGTAGGTTCTCAGCAACCTTTTCAGGGTTAACCTGAACAAAGGCATAGAAGAACGTAAACAAGACAATCAACAACGTGTATACAATACCACCTTGCATTGTCTGCATTGATAGGTATTGCATCAAAGTGTTGTACCAACCTGCATCCGCAAACTTAGTTGCAAAAGCTTGCAAAATCGTTTGTGGCGTTACCAGCAATGATGAAGCGAAGATAACAGGGATAACACCCGCAACATTAATCTTCAACGGCAAGTAAGATGAGTTACCTGAACCCGTTGAACGACGTGTATATTGCATTGGAATCTTGCGAATCGCTTGGTTAAACCACGTAACAAACGCGATAACCAAGATAAAGATCAACAAGATACCAGCCAAGAATGCCCACCCACGCGCTGGGTCGTCACCTTGGAGAACGTGTTCCTTGAACAGTTGGTATACACCTGCTGGCACACGCGCAATGATACCAGCAAAAATCAACATTGAGACACCTTGACCGAGTCCGCGCTCAGTAATCATCTCACCCAACCAAACGGCAAACATTGTTCCCGCAGTTAAGATGAAACCGATCAACAAGTACGTTTCCAAATTTGGCGTCTCTACCAATTTAACTTGACTCAGTTGATTGAATCCAGCGGTGATTCCAATAGATTGGACAAACGCTAGAACAATGGTCAAATAGCGGGTCACTTGGTTCAACTTGCGTCGACCAACTTCACCTTGTTTCGACCATTCAACAAATCGTGGCACAATATCCATTTGTAGGAGCTGTACCACGATTTGTGCAGTAACGTATGGTGAAACTCCCATTGCGAACAATGAGTAGTTTGTAAGACCACCACCGCTAAACATATTCAAAATGCTGCCGAGCCCAGAATTTGCTACCTCAGTAAGTGCGGCCGTGTTAATACCCGGCACAGTAATGTAAGCACCCAATCGGTAAACAATCAGAATCCACAAAGTAAAGAACAACTTCTTGCGAATGTCCTTTTCCTTCAGTGAATTGAGCACGGTTTTCAGCATTAGATCACCTCAGTCTTACCACCGGCAGCTTCAATAGCCGTAACAGCAGCGGCTGAGAACTTGTTAGCCTTAACAGTCAATGACTTTTCCAATTGACCGTTTGCCAAGATCTTAATGCCACTCAATTCGTTCTTAACGATACCAGCTTCGACCAACAATGCTGGTGAAACTTCAGTTCCGTTATCGAATTGGTTCAATACGTCAAGGTTTACAACAGCGTATTCCTTGCGGTTGATGTTCGTGAAACCACGCTTTGGCTTACGACGGAACAAAGGCATTTGTCCACCTTCAAAGCCCAAACGTACCTTACCACGAGCCTTTTGACCCTTTTGACCACGTCCAGCAGTCTTACCGTTACCTGATGACTCACCACGTCCAACACGGTTGCGGACGTTGCGTGAACCTTCAGCAACTTGGAGTTCATTAAGCTTCATTAGGTTGTACCTCCTTCAAAGCAATCTATTTATATGCTTACTTAACTACTTCAACAGTAACCAAGTGAGCAATCTTAAACACTGCACCACGCGTTGCTGCGTTGTCAGGCAACACGACTGATGATGACACCTTGTTCAAACCAAGGGCCTTAACAATCGCACGTTGCTTTGGCAAACGGTGGGCAGCACTCTTAACAAGAGTAATCTTAACTTGTTCAGCCATTTTCTGCCTCCTTAATCTGCCAAGTGCTCAAGTGAGACCTGACGCAATTCAGCAACTTCTTCAGCGTTCTTCAATGAGTTGATTGCATCGAAAGTTGCGCGCACAACGTTAATTGGAGTTGATGATCCCAATGACTTTGCAGTCACGTCGGCAACACCAGCCAATTCCAAAACGGCACGAGCAGCACCACCGGCTGCCACTCCAGATCCTTCAACGGCTGGCTTAAGCAAGATGCGACCACCGCCAAAGACACCATTTGCAGAGTGAGGAAGGGTCGTACCAACAGTTGGAACTGCAACGATGTTGCGCTTTGCAGCTTCAACGGCCTTGCGAATAGCTTCAGGCACTTCTTGTGCCTTACCAGTACCAAAACCAACGTGTCCGTTACGGTCACCAACAACTACCAAAGCAGCGAAACGCAAGCGGCGTCCACCCTTAACAACCTTGGTAACACGGTTGATGGCAACAACGTTTTCTTCAAGCTCGCCGAGCTTGTTTGCATCGATAAAAGCCATGTTAAATTTCCTCCTTCCCTTAGAACTTCAAACCAGCTTCACGCGCAGCTTCAGCCAAAGCTTGCACACGACCGTGGTACAAGTAACCACCACGGTCAAATACAACAACTTCGATGTTAGCAGCCTTGGCGCGTTCTGCGATCAAAGCTCCAACCTTTGCTGCTTGTTCAGTCTTTGGAGCAGTCTCAACTGACTTGTCCAAAGTTGAGGCACTAGCAAGCGTCACACCCGCTACGTCATCAATTAATTGCGCGTAGATGTTCTTGTTAGAACGGTAAACGTTCAAGCGTGGGCGCTCAGCAGTACCAGAAATCTTTCCACGAACGCGCGTGTGTCGGCGTTGACGCACCTTGTTCTTGTCTGACTTCGTAATCATGTTCGTAACCTCTTTTATATATATTCGAAAGATATACTAACAAGTAAATCCCGAGACGTTGCGCCCGGGCCTTAAGCTATAAGCTTAAGATTACTTACCAGTCTTACCTTCCTTACGTGCAACGTATTCGTTCTCGTAACGGATACCCTTACCCTTATATGGCTCAGGTGCGCGTACGGCACGGATTTCAGCGGCCAAGTCACCAACAAATTGCTTGTTGATTCCTTCAACCGTGATCGTAGTTGAATCAGGAACTTCAACGGTCAAACCTTCACGGGCCTCAAACTCAACAGGGTGTGAGTAACCAACGTTCAAGACAAGCTTGTCGCCTTGCTTAGCAGCACGGTATCCGACACCGACCAACTTCAAAGTCTTCTTGAAGCCATCAGTTACACCTTCAACCATGTTTGCAACGTTAGCGCGAGTAGTTCCGTGAAGTGCCTTGATACGTCCTTCATCTGAAGGACGAGTGAACGTTACTTCCGTACCGTCCACAGTGAACTCGATTTGTGAAGCGACTTCGCGTGAAAGTTCACCCTTAGGTCCCTTAACAGTAACGACGTTACCTTCGCGTGACAATTCAACGCCAGCAGGCAAAGTCAAAACCTTGTTACCAATACGACTCATCGGTAGACACCTCCTTATTAGATTTTATTTATTACCAGACGTAAGCCAATACCTCGCCACCAATCTTCTTGGCGCGAGCTTCCTTATCGGTGATGACACCTTCAGAAGTTGAGATGATAGCGATACCCAAGCCGTTCAAAACCTTAGGTACAGCATCTGCCTTGACGTATGAACGCAATCCTGGCTTTGAAATACGCTTCAAACCAGTGATAACGCGAGTCTTGTCAGTACCGTACTTAAGGAAGACACGGATGACACCTTGCTTGTCATCTTCAATGTATTCAACGTCGCGAACAAAGCCTTCGTTCTTCAAGATCTCGGCGATGTCCTTCTTGATCTTTGATGCAGGAACTTCAACTGAATCGTGGCGAACCATGTTCGCGTTACGAATGCGAGTCAAAAAATCTGCAATTGGGTCAGTCATTGACATTGATGTTTGCCTCCTATTATTAATTACTGTAAATCAGTGAATGATTACTTTGCGAAAGGCATACCCAATTGAGTAAGCAATTCACGACCTTCTTCGTCAGTGTTGGCAGTCGTAACAACGACAATATCCAAACCACGGACACGGTTAACTTGATCGTAATCAATTTCTGGGAAAATAAGTTGTTCACGAATTCCCAACGTGTAGTTTCCACGACCATCAAAGGCCTTTGGTGAAACTCCACGGAAGTCACGAACACGTGGCAATGAAACGTTGATCAACTTATCCAAGAAGTCGTACATACGCTCACCACGCAAAGTAACCTTAGTACCGATTGCCATACCCTCACGCAAACGGAAGCCAGCGATTGACTTCTTAGCGCGAGTGATAACTGGCTTTTGACCAGCAATCAATTCCAATTCAGCAACAGCTTCATCCAAGTTCTTTGAGTTTGATACAGCGTCACCAACACCCATGTTAAGCACGATCTTTTCGATCTTAGGTGCTTGCATGATTGATGAGTACTCAAACTTTTCGATCAATGAAGGCGTTACTTCATTGACGTACTTTTCCTTCAAGCGATTTGCCATGATAATGATTTCCTCCTTTCACCTAGAAATTATGCCAAAGTCGTTCCAGACTTCTTAGCAAAACGTACCTTCTTACCATCTTCAACCTTGTAACCAACCTTAGTTGGTTCGTTAGTAGAAGGGTCAAGCAATTGTACGTTTGAAACGTGGATTGGAGCTTCAAGCTCAACAATTCCACCTTGTGGGTATTGGTTGTTTGGCTTTTGGTGCTTCTTTACAATGTTCACACCTTCGACAACAACACGGTCCTTGGCGGCCAAAGTCTTTACGACTACACCTTCCTTGCCCTTGTCCTTGCCGGCGATAACCTTAACCTTGTCACCAGTCTTCACAAACATGCGAGGCTTCCTCCTTGATTTAATGATGGTAATTACAATACTTCAGGTGCCAATGACACAATACGCATGTAATCATTGTCACGCAATTCACGCGCAACAGGTCCGAAGATACGAGTACCTACAGGGCTCTTGTCATCCTTTACGATGACTGCAGCGTTCTCATCGAACTTGATGTATGAACCATCAGCACGGTGAACTCCTGAAACAGTACGAACGATAACAGCCTTAACGACGTCACCCTTCTTTACAGTACCACCAGGAATAGCTTGCTTAACAGTTGCGACGATCATGTCACCGATACCGGCGAACTTACGACCTGATCCACCCAAAACCTTGATAGTCAAGATCTCACGTGCACCAGAATTGTCAGCAACCTTCAAACGACTCTCTTGTTGAATCACGATTTTGTCCTCCTTCCGTTATTGGTAAGATTCGAGATTAAACGATTAGATAATAACGGCCTTCTCGACGATTTCTACCAAACGGAAGCGCTTTGTAGCTGACGTTGGACGCGTCTCCATGATGCGTACAATGTCACCTTGCTTAGCTTCGTTGTTTTCATCGTGAGCCTTAAACTTCTTCGTGTACTTAACACGCTTACCATAAACTGGGTGGTTCTTGTAAGTTTCGATGGCAACAGTGATTGTCTTGTCCATCTTATCTGAAACCACGCGGCCTTGGTAAACCTTACGTGCGTTACGAGCTTCAGTCATATCGGTCTCCTCTCTTAGTCTACTTGTTCAATTCTTGTTGACGAATGACCGTCTTGATACGTGCGATTTGCTTACGTACTTCTGACAATCGAGCCGTGTTCTCAAGTTGACCAGTAGCTAATTGGAAACGCAAGTTGAACAATTCTTCCTTGTAGCTCTTTTCCTTGGCAACCAACTCAGCTTGGCTGAGACCCTTGATTTCGTTTTGTAGATCCTTGATCTTCATTATTCACCCTCCACTTGGCGAGTCAAGATCTTAGTCTTGACTGGCAACTTGTTAGATGCAAGACGCAAGGCTTCGCGGGCAACCTCTTCAGGAACACCGGCAACTTCAAACATTACCTTGCCGCGCTTAACAGGTGCAACCCATCCGTCTGGAGTACCCTTACCGTTACCCATACGAACACCAACACCCTTAGAAGTGTATGACAAGTGTGGGAAAATCTTGATCCAAACTTGACCACCACGCTTCATGTGACGCGTCATAGCAATACGAGCAGCCTCGATTTGACGGTTTGAGATCCAGTGTGATTCAGTGGCTTGCAAACCAAACTCACCAAATGTAACTGTCTTACCACCCTTGGCCTCACCGCGCATCTTTCCACGGTGTGGACGGCGGTACTTTACACGCTTTGGTACTAGCATGTTACTCGCCTCCTTGCTTCTTTACAGACTTCTTCTCTGGCAAAATGTCACCACGGTAAATCCAAGTCTTAACACCCAATTGACCGTAAGTAGTTGTTGCCTCATCCCATGAGTAGTCGATGTCAGCACGCAATGTGTGCAAAGGCACCGTACCCTCAGTGTATTGCTCTACTCGAGCAATGTCAGCTCCGTTGATACGTCCAGAAACTTGCGTCTTGATACCCTTGGCACCAGCACGCATAGCACGTTGGATAGCACCACGCATTGCACGACGGAATGCCACACGGCGCTCCAAGTCAGATGCAATTTGTGAACCTACCAAGTGGGCGTCCAAATCAGGCTTCTTAATCTCAATGATGTTGATGTGGACACGCTCGCCCTTAGCAACCAACTTTGAAAGTTCGTTACGCAATGCATCAACTTCAGAACCACCCTTACCAATAACCATACCTGGCTTAGCAGTGTGGATTGAGATGTTCACGCGGTTAGCAGTACGCTCAATTTCGATACGTGAAACTGATGCGTCAGCCAACTTAGTCTCGATGTACTTACGCAACTTCAAATCTTCGTGCAAAGCCGTTGCGTAGTCCTTCTTGTTTGCGTACCACTTAGCATCCCAGTCGCGGATGATGCCGACACGCATACCAGTTGGGTTAATCTTTTGACCCATGACTCAATCCTCCTTACTTTTCTTTTACCACAATCGTGATGTGGCTTGTACGCTTGTTGATTGGTGAAGCTGAACCCTTGGCACGTGGACGGAAACGCTTTAGCGTTGGTCCTTCGTTAGCAAAGGCTTCTGCAACTACCAAATCTTCGCGATCTAGTGAGAAGTTGTTCTCAGCGTTAGCAACTGCTGAGTTCAACACCTTGTATACATCTTCTGAGCTGTGGTTTGGCAAGAATTGCAAAATTGCAAATGCCTCAGCCACAGACTTACCACGAACTTGGTCAAGCACTAGGCGGACCTTACGTGGAGCGACACGAACGATCTTCGCTGTGGCGCGTGCTGACGTGATTTGTTCAGCCATTGTATTGTCCTCCTATATTACTTGCGCTTAGTCTTCTTATCGTCTGCTGCGTGTCCGCGGAACGTACGCGTAGGGACGAACTCACCAAGCTTGTGACCGACCATGTCTTCTTGTACCAAAACTGGTACGTGCTTACGTCCATCGTAAACAGCAAAAGTCAATCCAATAAAGCTAGGGAAAATCGTTGAACGACGTGACCATGTCTTGATGACAGCTTGCTTTTCTGAAGCGTTGGCTTCTTCAACCTTCTTCAACAAGTGAGCGTCAGCAAATGGTCCCTTCTTCAGGCTACGACCCATTTTAAGGTCCTCCTCTCGTTTGCTAAAAACTTATTAATTACGGAGTGTAAGTGATTACTTGCCCTTACGACCGCGAACAATGAACTTCGTTGAACGAGCCTTCTTGTTACGCGTCTTCTTACCGGCAGTCTTCTTACCCCATGGTGACATTGGTGATGGACGTCCAACTGGAGCCTTTCCTTCACCACCACCGTGTGGGTGATCGTTAGGGTTCATAACTGATCCACGAACGTGTGGACGTTGACCCTTCCAACGACGACGACCAGCCTTACCCCAGTTGATCAATGAGTGTTGTTCGTTACCAACAACTCCAACTGTGGCACGGTTAACGGCCAAGATCATACGTACTTCACCTGATTGCAAGCGAACAAGTACGTACTTTCCTTCCTTACCCAACAATTGTGCTGATGCACCGGCAGAACGGGCCAATTGACCACCCTTACCAGGCTTCAACTCGATGTTGTGGATTTGTGTTCCGTCAGGGATGTTTGCCAATGGCAAAGCGTTTCCGACCTTGATGTCGGCTTCAGGCCCTGATTGAACAGTCATTCCAACTTCCAAGCCCTTAGGCGCCAAGATATATGCCTTAGTACCGTCAGTGTATTGCAACAAAGCGATGTTAGCAGTACGGTTTGGATCGTATTCGATCGCTACAACCTTAGCTGGAACATCATCCTTTGTACGCTTGAAGTCGATAATACGGTATTGGCGCTTGTGTCCACCACCACGGTGGCGCACAGTCATGTGACCGTATGAGTTACGAGCACCAGTGTTTGACTTTGATTCCAACAAGCTCTTTTCAGGCGTCGTCTTAGTGATTTCAGCAAAATCTGAAGACGTCATGTTACGACGACCGTTAGAGGTTGGCTTGTACTTCTTGATAGCCACGCTAATTTCCTCCTAATTAGTTTTCGTTGAACAATTGAATGTCCTTAGAAGCGGCAGTCAACTTAACAGTTGCCTTCTTACGCTTCTTAGTGTAACCAGCGAAACGTCCTTGACGCTTCAACTTACCACGTACGTTCGCCGTGTTGATCTTTTCGATCTTAACATCGAAAATCTCTTCAATAGCGCGCTTAATTTGTGGCTTAGTGGCGCGAACATCAACTTCAAACGTGTAACGCTTTTCATCCAAAACGCTCATCGTTTGTTCAGTGATGACCGGGCGCAAAATGATATCGCGTGCGTCCATTATGCCAAAACCTCCTCAACTTGTGCCAAAGCTGATTGAACTACAACCAACTTATCGTTGTTGATTACGTCAAGCACGTTAACACCCTTTGCAGTCATAACAGTAACGTTTTCCAAGTTACGTGCTGCCAATGCTGCGTTAGCGTTATCATCGTCCAAGACAACCAACGTCTTTTCGTTTACGTTCAAGTTGTTCAAAACTGCCTTGAATTCCTTAGTCTTAGGAGCGTCGAATGACAATGCATCGACAACAACCAAAGCTGAGTCCAAAACCTTTTGTGACAACACTGACTTCAATGCCAAACGGTAAACCTTCTTTGGCAACTTGTAGGCGTATGAACGTGGAGTAGGTCCGAAGACAATACCACCACCACGCCATTGTGGAGAACGGATTGAACCTTGACGGGCACGTCCAGTTCCCTTTTGACGCCAAGGCTTCTTACCACCACCTGAAACCGCTGAACGGTTCTTAACGGCGTGAGTACCTTGACGCATTGATGCGCGTTGCATCAAAACAGCGTCAGTAACAACGTTGTTGTTTGGCTCGATTCCGAAGATTGAGTCGTTCAACTCGATCTCACCGGCGTTTGAGCCGTCTTGCTTAAACAAAGCAACCTTAGTCATGTTAGTTTCCTCCCTTCGTCCTTATTACTTAGCCTTAACAGAGTACTTAACAGTAACAAGTGACTTGTTGGCACCAGGAACATTACCCTTAACCAAGATCACGTTGTTTTCTACGTCAACGCGAACTACTTGCAAGTTTTGTACAGTGCGCTTGTGGTTACCCATGCGTCCAGGCAACTTCTTACCCTTGAAGACGCGGTTGATGATGGCACCCAATGAACCAGGACGACGGTGGTAACGAGAACCGTGCGCCATAGGACCACGTGATTGGCCATCCTTCTTGATGTTACCTTGGTAACCATGACCCTTTGTGATTCCAGTTACGTCAACAGCTTCGCCAGCAGCGAAGATATCAACCTTAACTTCATCCCCAACATTGAATTCTCCCTCAGCGTCGCGGATTTCACGAATGTAGCGCTTAGGGGCCGTGTTTGCCTTGGCAACGTGACCTTGCTCAGGCTTGTTGCTCAAAACGGCACGCTTGTCTTGGTAACCCAATTGAACTGCGTTGTAACCGTCGTTTTCCAAAGTCTTAACTTGGAGAACTACGTTTGGCGTAGCTTCAATTACCGTTACGGGGATAAGCTCACCGTTCTCAGTGAATACCTGAGTCATGCCGACTTTGCGGCCTAAGATACCCTTAGTAGTCATGACTATCTCCTTTGAATAGTAAATCTAAATTTTTGATCAGTTAAATGCTTAATCAGGCAAGTTGTTGTTTGTTGTTGCGTTGTAAAAATTACAACTTGATTTCGATGTCAACACCACTTGGCAATTCAAGCTTTGACAAAGCATCAACTGTCTTAGCAGTTGGGTTCACGATATCGATCAAACGCTTGTGAGTGCGCATTTCGAATTGCTCACGTGAATCCTTGTGCTTGTGTGGTGAACGCAAAACCGTGTACAACGTACGCTCAGTAGGCAATGGAATAGGACCTGAAATTTCAGCACCTGTACGCTTTGCCGTCTCAACAATCTTTTCTGCTGAAGCATCCAAGATCTTGTGCTCGTACGCCTTCAAACGGATACGAATCTTCTTACTTGCCATGATATAAATTCTCCCTTCGTCCATATTGGAATATGAAACTAACTCCGTGGAAACTACCGACGCACCCCAAAGAGCTCCATGGCAATGGGCCCCGTGGCAATGCTGCCGGGTGTGTCGCAACCTCCCACATCATCGCTTGTCGATGGCACGCTAATATACCCGGGGCGAATACCCCGTCCGTATTTAACGTACTAGAATATAATACAGCATACTAAATGCATTAGCAAGCTTTTTCGCCAACTTTGTTGTGACAAATGTATCACCTTTTTTCACGCTGGCTTCATAATTAATTCCGAAAACTATAATAACTAATTTCCTAACTAATTACCACCCTTTAGGCTTACGAATTTCTTTTCGATTCTTGTGCGTTGAAATTATCGTGTTTATTCATGATGATTCCTATATAATAGTACTTAGTTTACACATACAGTTATGTTGATTAGAGTTGTTTGCCACTTTGGCCACTTTATTTCAACTATACATATAGTAGTAATTAAGGAGTTTCCCGATCTTATGACGCATTCACAAACAACATTACATCCAATATGGGATGAGTTCCCTGCTATTCGTAAGGAGCTGCAAGGGGTATTAGATCGTATCGAAGCTAACCTAGACGCCAATGACGCTGACGTCGAAGCCGCCCTTATAGATATGTTCTCGCATGGTGGCAAATTGCTACGCCCTGCATTCACGATTTTGATTGGTCGTTTCTTTCCAGCAGAGCGTGAACCATTATTGAACCTGGCTGCAACGGTAGAAATGTTACATACAGCCTCACTTGTCCATGACGACATCATCGACGACTCACCCAAGCGACGTCACGCCGAATCTGTTCAGTCACGATTCGGTAAGGATGTTGCTGCCTATACGGGGGACTATCTCTTCGCCGTAACCTTCCGTACGTTGGCCGATAACACAAACGACATTAACGTCGTTCGGATGGCAACGCGTTACCTAGAACGCATCCTATCTGGTGAGTTAACCCAACGAACAAATCACTATAAGCGTGATATGACCATCGCAAATTATGAAGATCAAATCGCCGGTAAGACAGCTGCCCTCTTTGTGCTAGCTGCTAACTTAGGGATTGCTGCCAGTCATGCACCCAAAGACTTTGCGGACCTCGCAACCGACTTCGCTTACAACGTTGGTATGGCTTTCCAAATTCTTGATGACTTACTCGATTACAGTGCTGATAGTACAACCTTAGGAAAGCCCACACTGAATGACGTCCGTGAAGGGGTCTACTCAGCGCCTTTGATTATTGCCATGCAAGATAATGAGGAGATTCAAGCGCTACTCGCCAAAGGGGCTACGATTAGTGATGATGAGGCCGTTCACCTGGGTGAATTGGTCCGAGCCTCTGGTGCACTAGCCATCGCTGAAGACATGGCGGTCGCCTATACAAATACAGCCCTAGAACGACTATCTGACATGCCTGAACACGAATCAAAGCGCATCTTACTCAGCATCAGTCAAACGCTACTTACACGTAACGATTAATTCTGCATTATTATATAGAAGAAAAGCACGTAACAGCTGGAAAAAGTTGTTACGTGCTTTTTTATATTAGTCTTCTTCTAAATAATCAAATTCAAGGGCTGGATTAGCATTTAATGACCAATCACCACGCTTACCATGCCGATAAGCGATATCCCCAGCTGCACCAATCATTGCTGCATTGTCGCCAGCCAACTTAATTGGCACCGGAATAAATGTGGTCTCTGGAAAATCAGCCATCATTGCCGTTAATCCATCGCGTAGACCACGATTGGCAGCGACCCCGCCAGCTACAATAAATGATTTCACGGGATAATTTTGCAGTGCCCGTCGTGTCTTAGTAACTAAGACCTCAACCACAGCCGCTTGGAAGGAAGCTGCTAAGTTAACATGGTCAACCGTTTCGCCACGTTGATCCGCATTGTGCATTAAGTTAATCACCGCGCTCTTCAAGCCCGAGAAAGAAAAATCATAGCGGTCATCATTCATGAGTGCACGTGGCAAGTCGTATGTTGGTTCACCTTGGTGCGCCATCTCATCAATTGTCTTACCCGATGGATATTGTAGTCCCATCGTTCGGCCGACCTTATCGTAGCTTTCACCAGCAGCATCATCGCGCGTATCACCAATTACAAGGTAATCGTATTCCTCACGCATCAACACCAACTCCGTATGACCACCTGAAACCATCAATGCTAAGGCCGGGTATTGGATGGGGGCCACAAAGTTTGCTGCACTGATGTGACCTGCTAAGTGAATAACTGGCACTAACGGTAATTGATGCGCCCAAGCAATTGTCTTAGCTGCCGTCACCCCAATCAACAACGCCCCAACCAAGCCAGGCCCTTGAGTAACTGCGATTGCCGTCAAATCTTGGTATGTTAATCCGGCATCCTGCAAAGCTGCATCAGCTAATACCGTTACCTGTTCAATGTGGTGACGACTAGCAACTTCCGGCACAATGCCGCCAAAACGTTGATGACTTTTAATCTGAGTAGCTGTCTCCAAGCTCACGATTTCAACACCATCTTTAACAATGGCCACACTTGTTTCGTCGGCACTTGATTCAAATGCCATTATGTATCGCGCCATCTTGTCCTCCTATTCCGCTGCTAATGGTAACGTGACATCCATTAGATATGCATCTTCTTTCGGATCACGGTAATAATCCTCACGAATGTTATAAATAATAAAGCCTAGTCGCTCATATAATTTGATTGCCCGTTTATTACCTTGGCGCACTTCAAGTAAAATGCGTGTGCCCGCATCAAAGCCAACTAACCATTGGCGTAAGAGGCGTTCACCTAAGTGTTGACCCTGAACCCCAGGCACGATGGCAACGTTGGTAATTTCAAGTTCTTCACCCAAATGTGTGCCACCAACAAATCCAATTGGTTCGCCATCAGCTTCAATAATCATGTATCGGGCAAATTTGCTTTTCAAATCATTGGCAAAGGTTTGTTTTGACCAAGGTGATCCTTTATACGCCGCTTTGGCAATTGCATAAAGTTCCTCAGTTGTCGTTTCATTTCTGAACGTAAAATCCATCTGTTTTTCTCCCGAGAATCTGCGCCATGTCCAGTGCATCTTCCCCGTTGTCTTCATAATAATGTGCTTTGCGTCGGACTACCTGGAACCCTAAGCGTTCATAGAGCCGTTGGGCACTTGTATTAGACACACGCACTTCCAGTGACATCCGATTAAAGCGAATTTGCTTAGCAACCGTCATCATATACATCAATAGGAACGTCCCGATGCCTCGTCCCTGCCAGTGCGGTGCAACGGTCACATTGGTAATGTGCACCTCGTGGATACCTGGACGGAAAGCTGCCCCAATATAGGCCACCATCGCGCCGGTCTCAGGTTCGCGCACAACGACATACAACCGTTCTCGTGAACGATGTAACTCGTTATGGAAAATATCAGCAGACCACGGCTCTTCCCCATGGTAAGCTTCTCGTTCCAATTCCACCATTTCATCAACATCTTGATACTGCGCCGGCACCAATTCAAAATCGAACCCTTTGACGCTGATTGTCTGCTTAAATTCTCGTAAGCTCTGTGGTAGCGGATGCATTTGCCAGTGTAACCAGTTTTTAAACCTTTTCCACATAAATGCCATCACCTGCGTCAGGGTGTGCCTTTGCCCAATCTGCCTCAGCTTGTGAAAGACGGTAGTAATTTGGCACAAATTGATGAATATCAGCTATCTCCGTTAGTACCGGCGCATCCGTTGTTAACATCATCATATTAGCCGCATGTGGTAAATTGTCTTCAGCAAATGTCACCTCTGGCAGTGCCATTTGGAGCTCCTCTGCGAAGCGAGCCCATTCACCAACTAGTACGACTGGTCGTTGTTCTTCACGAAGCGTTGCAATCAACTTCGTCACATTAGTATGCCGGTCTGGCGCAACCTGGACGAGGCGATCGTTGTCGCGGACATAGCCGCCAGCATACAAGTTGTCATTCCGGGCATCCATAATCGGTACAATCACCGCATCAGACCGCACCACATTCGTTGCCAAGACTGCCAAGCTCGAAACCCCTTGCAACGCAATCTGCAATGTAAAGGCCAACGTTTTCGCTGTCGTCACTGCAATCCGTAAGCCTGTATATGACCCTGGTCCTTGGCTCACAATTACCCGATCTAGGTCTGATGGTTGCCAACCAGCTTCATGCACTAGTTCGTCAATAAAAGGCAACAATTGTACTGAGTGATTTTTGGCAACATTTGTCTCGCGTTGCCCGATTAGTTTGTCATCCTCAAACAACGCCACACTAAGTGGTTGATTGCTTGTATCAAAGGCAATAGTCTTCATGATTACCTTTCTCCCATCATTTTTTACACGTAAATGTCTAACTGCTATTTTACCGCATTTTTTCTGGATTAACACAAAAACCCCAGAGTGGTAAACTCTAGGGTTCATTTATTGATTATTAACGATCTTCGTAACCGTGTGGGTGTTGTTGGTGCCAAGTCCATGCCGTCTTGATAATTTCCTTAACGTCATCGTACTTTGGCGCCCAGCCCAACACTTCGCGGGCCTTAGCTGAAGAAGCCACCAATGAATCTGGGTCTCCGGCACGACGTGGACCAACTTCGGCAGGAATTTCCTTACCCGTTGCTTCGCGTGCTGCTTCAACCATTTGCTTTACTGAGAAACCATTGGCTGAACCCAAGTTAAATTGGTTTGACTCGTTACCCTTTGCCAAGTAATCCAAAGCCAAAACGTGCGCGTTAGCCAAATCCATAACGTGCACATAGTCACGCACATTGAAACCGTCTGGTGTGTTGTAGTCATCCCCAAACATCATAATCTTCTCACGTTGACCCAAAGCCGTTTGCAAGATAATTGGCACCAAGTGCGTCTCAACTGGGTGATCTTCACCAATTGAACCATCAACCTTAGCACCCGCAACATTGAAGTAACGCAAAGCAACCCACTTCAAACCATAAGCTTCATCAGCCCACTTCATGATGTGTTCCATTTGAAGCTTTGACTCACCATATGGGTTGATTGGGTTTTGTGGCGTCGTTTCCTTAATTGGGTTTTCTTCAGGAATACCGTAAGTTGCAGCCGTTGATGAGAAGACAATTTGCTTCACGTCAAACTCCAACATTACTTCCAACAAAGCAATCATTCCAGCCGTGTTGTTATCGAAGTACTTTAGCGGATCAGCCATTGATTCTGGGACAATTGAAGAAGCGGCAAAGTGCACAACTTGTTCAATATTTTCCTTTTCAAAAACCTCACGCAAAGCTGCCTTATCACGAATATCTACTTCGTAAAAAGGAACTCCTGCAGGAACCGCAGCGCGGTGACCTGTCAACAAGTTGTCGACAACCACCACGTCACGTCCATCTGACAACAACGTATCAACCATGTGTGAACCGATGTAACCGGCTCCACCAAGTACCAAAATGGCCATGTTTGTATCTCCTAAATGATTTATTACTTCTTAGTTTAGCTTAATTTTCAGCGTCCGTCCATTCGATTGCCGCTTCGGCTGACAAGGTATCCCCTGACCAAATGCGGTGAATCGTGGCATCTTCCAACGTTTGGGCTTCTGACTTAATCGTGTCACCCAGCAAAACTTCGTGCTCGTACTTAATGTTCAAGCGCTTGGGTTCATGAGTCTTCACAAAATCGTGATCCAACACGTCTTGAATCCAGTCAAAGTACTTTGAATTATTCACGTGTTGGTTTGAATCGATATCCAAATAGCGCACCACATATTCTTGCGTCACATCCACTGGAATATCAGCAATCATATGTTGTGGCTCTGGTTGACGTGGAATCTTCTTCACCCGTTCCGGTTCATAAGCATCCACCATTTCTTGCGGAATACGGGCCATGCGGCGACGTTCCATATCAATCATGGCATACAACGCATCAATTTCAACGAGCACATTACCCGCTTCATCAAGAATGCGGTACATACGCTTGGCAAAGAAGGGATTAAACTCCTTAGCCAATGTTTGCAACGTTAAATTCTCACCGATTTTTGGTCGGCGATTAATTTCAACCATGTGCTGTAGAATAATCCAACCAATTCCTTGCGCGTGGACAAAATCCGGTCCCACCTCAAGATCAACGCTTTGTTGGGTTGAGCTCAGGACAGCTAGATTAAAAATCATTGGTAAGCTCAACTTACCTGTTACATCTGCTTCGTAGTACAGCACTTGGTGTTGCATACTGTAAATTTCTGCCATTGTTCTAAATTTCTCCTTGGTATTCCAAGTACAAGGCTTGTCGGTCCAAGTCACGGGCCTTAGCAATTTGCTTCACAGCCGCCGTGGCTTTCATGCCTGATTCAACCAGAGCACGGACCGCTTGCACTGGTGTCATATCGGCGAGTGGGTCATCATCTGCTTCGGTAACCGGGTTATCATTTCCCGCCACCATCATCACAAATTCCCCTCGCACTTCATTTTCGTTTGCCCAATCCGCCAACTCTTGCGCTGTACCACGCAAGAATTCCTCGTAGCGCTTCGTTAGCTCACGCGCTAAGACAACCTGACGTTCGGGACCAAACGCCTTCACAATTGTTTGCAGCGTTTTGGCCAAACGATGCGGTGCTTCATAAAAAATCATCGTTTCCGTATGGCTATTAAGATTCTGTAGTTCCGCTAGTTGTTCCTTTGGCTTGCGAGCTAGAAAGCCATAAAACATGAACGGTTGCGGTGCAAGGCCTGAGGCAATCAACGCCGTAATACCTGCACTCGCTCCTGGCAACGGTACAACCGGAATATTTTGGGCCACCGCTGCCTTAACCAATTCGTGCCCCGGATCAGAAATAGATGGCATCCCGGCATCAGAAACCTGCGCAACATCCTCACCAGCGGCCAAACGCGCCACCAATTCTGGAATACGCGTCTCCTTATTGTGTTCATGGAACGACACTTGTTTGGTTTGAATATCAAATTGATTCAACAATTGTTGCGTATGACGGGTATCTTCGGCCGCAATCACCGCGACCGCTTTCAACGTGTCAATTGAACGCACGGTCATGTCACCCAGATTTCCAATGGGCGTTGGTACTAGATACAGCGTACCCGTGGTATGTGTGGCAAAACTCTTTTGTTGATTCATGATAAACCTGCTAACTTAAATTGACTTTCCAAAACCGTTGATTCAACCGTTGTTTGGAAATTAATGTTCTTTTGTAATCGTTGTGGTGCAGCTAAGACGATATCAAGGACGGCTAACAACGTGGCCGTCGTATAGCGTTGGCCGTCACGTTGCCAGGTACTACCAGCTGAAAAACGCACTGGTACATCACCCGTTCGGCTCAGTAGAATGTCACGCCAAGCTTGCGCCATCATCGCGAGCAAGACGCGTGCCCGATCTGGTTCACCAGCTAACGGCACCAAATTCGTTTGCACCATTGTAAAGGCAGTATCGTCTTTCTTGAGTGTCGCTGTCACCAGGTTACCCACGGCCTGCTCAGCTTGTTGAAACCAATCATCAACCAACCATTCAGCTGCCACCTCGCTACTGTCAGTGAGCGTCCGGACTAACTCAGCCTGGGTTGCATTGAAACCGACCGCCATTAATGATGACTGCATCTGTTCGGGCCCTAATGCTGGAAAATCAACTACCTGGGTACGTGACACAACCGTCGGCAAAATTTGTGCGCGATTTTCAGCAATCAAAATCGCTGTTTGTTGCCCAACTGGTTCCTCGATAAACTTCAATAACCCGTTCGCTGCGCTGCTTGTCATCGTATCAGCGCCAGCGACGATAAAGACTTTCTGGTTACCTTCAACCGCGGTCTTGGTAAACTCATCCCGCAAGAAGCGGACTTGATCGACTTTGATACTATTGCCATCAGGCGCTAATTGAATCACATCCGGGTGTTCATTAGACGCAATGCGTTGGCACTGATCACACATCCCATCTGGTTGACCATCCGCCGTCACGTTACGACACATCAGGCGCATTGCTAGCCAATCCGCTACTAGCCCTTGGCCACGGCCACGTGGTCCAGTAAACAAAAAGGCGTGGGCAAGTTGGTCACTTGCCACCGCCTGTTTGAATTGCGCAATTAATTGCGGTTGTTGCGCATTTGCCTGTGCAATTAATTCTTTGGCGTCCATCTGCACTCCTTAGAAGCGGTGGAATTGTTCAATATCTTGAACAAACACCGTAGCCCCACCAACTTGAACTTCCATCGGCGTTGTGGCCGTTGACTCCATTGAAACATCCAAACTAACCGCTGGCGTCATAAATTGCTTACGCGTGTGTGACGTCTCTTTGATAATCTCTAACACCTCAGCCACACGGTCATCTTCAATTCCGACCATAAACGTTGTGTTTCCTGAACGGAGGAAGCCACCTGAAGTTGCCAAACGCGTGGCACGCACATTGGCCTTAACAAATTCTAATCCTAACTTGTTCGCATCTTTATCTTGCACAATCGCGATAACCATCTTCATAAGCCGAACCTCCTAGTCCTTTAAACCGAGTACCGGTGCCAATGCTGCCCATGTGTCAGCAATCACCGCATCTAGATTTTGTTCTGCATCAATTATCAAAAAGCGTTCTGGATCCTTCGCTGCTAGCGCATGGTAAGCTTCAGAAACCCGTTGGTGGAATGATAACGCCTCTACATCCAAACGATTCACTTCGTCTTGACGAGTCGTTTGAATGCGATTGAGACCGACTTCCGGCCGGATATCTAAGTATACCGTTGCCGTTGGCATCATCCCTTCGATTGCAAAGTCGTTAATCGCCGTAACCGCATCGGTACCAATTTCGCGACCGCCACCTTGATAGGCAATCGAACTGTCGACATAGCGATCCGTAATCACAACTTTATCAGCCGCAAGTGCTGGTAAAATCGTCTGAACCAAGTGTTGCCGACGTGACGCTGCATATAACAATGCCTCCGTCTTCTTATCCATCTCGGTATTTGCCGGGTCTAACACCAAATCACGGATAGCCTCTGCAATTTTGTTTCCCGTCCCACCAGGTTCACGCGTTAACAACAGACGCTCTCCCAATACCGGTTGTAGCCGAGCGACGATTGCACGCAGTACAGACGTCTTACCAGCTCCATCGGGTCCCTCAAACGAAATAAATGTTCCAGCCATCGTTGTCACCACTCTCACTTTTTGTTTTGTACTATATTATAGCAAAAAAAAGAGCAGTTTAGGTATTCAACCTAAACTGCTCAACCAATTCAACTAGATTGACCAATCAATATTCTCTGGCTTTACGAACGCCAACTCAAACAAATAATTCGCAATGCGCTTCTCAGACCACTTGCTACCGTGGTCTGGCAATAGCCGTGAATTATCAATTAAACGTTCCTTCACCCACTTTGCATTAGCGTCTGACCATTGCGTATTCTTGGCAATGATTGCACCAAATTCAGCGTTTGAATAAGTCTTATCGCTCATAACTCTTCTCCTCTTCCCAATCCTAACTACAACTCAGGGTGTACAAAGGCCGTTGACCAATGCCCCTTCATATCACGATGCCGTGCTGCCCGTAGGAGGAAGAAATACTTTTGTCGCGCTTTATCTGTTTCAGCTTTAATCAATCGTGGATCAACATCGCTTTCAAACATGGCAACTTCTGACATTTTCGCCTTTTCATAGTCAAACTTAGCACGATCGATAGCTTGCGATAGCTGTTCATCATATGCTTTCGTATCCACCTTAGGGCGCTTAAACAAGTTAAACATTAAAGCTTCGTCCTTCCTTCCACGGCCTTGATCAAGGTAATCTCATCCGCATAGTCAATGTCACTACCAACTGATAGTCCGGTTGCCAAACGTGACACCGTCAACCCAGCTGGCTTCAACAAACGTGACAAGTACATGGCTGTCGCTTCACCTTCAGCGTTAGCATTCGTTGCCACAATAACTTCTTGAATGTCTTCGTCTTTTTGTAGGCGCGTAACCAATGACTCAATATTAATGTCATCAGGTCCCTTACCAGACAAAGGTGACAAGACACCGTGCAGTACGTGGTACAAACCGCGGTACTCACCCGTATTTTCAATGGCCATTAAGTCACGGACTTCTTCAACTACCAACACTTGGCTTTGATCACGCGTTGGATCAGAGCAAATGGCACATGGTTGTGTTTCCGTTAAATTACCACAGATTGAGCAAAAGCTTAAATCACGCTTTGCTGAAATCAACGATTGGGCAAAGCCTGTCACGTCTTCTTCCTGCATATCAATCGTGTGGAAAGCCAAGCGAGTTGCGGTCTTGATACCAATCCCGGGCAACTTAGTGTAACTATCAATTAGTTTAGCAATTGGTTCTGGATATTGCACGTTACACGCCTTCTTTCTCTATAAGTGCGTTGTCTCTTAGAACATTCCCTTTGGGGCATATTGCCCCAAACGCTTTTGTTGGTCGGCCTCGATTTGTTGCAAGGCATCGTTAACAGCCACCAAAATCATATCTGACATACCATCGACATCGTCAGCATCGACAATTTCTGGGTTGATTTGCAAGTCCTTCAATTCGCGGTTACCGTTGAACGTTGCCAACACAACATCTGAAGGTGCGTGGCCCGTATAGTCCGTTGCTGCAATTGCTTCTTGCTCATTTTGCATTTGCTCTTGCATCTTCTTAACTTGCTTCATCATTGATTGCATATTTTGTCCACCAAACATATCTGGTCCCTCTTTTCTAACTTAATTAATCATCTATTTCTTCAACAATATCACTACCAAACAGACGTTCAGCTTCCGCAACCACTGGTGCTGGTCCAACTTCAGCTTCCGAGGCGACGTCCATCGCCGTTAAGCTAGCTAAATCATCCGCCACAGCGGTGGCTGTTTGTGTCTCAACCTGCTGTTGGGTAGCTGTCGTTTGGGCAGTGCCCTTACGTTGTGCCACAAAGGCCGCACGCATCTTAGGCCACTCTTCGGCATTAACAAAGACCAATTGGCGTTCATGTTGTGCCTGGGTCAAATTTTGAATTTGTGTCACCATCGTGTTCAGTAGCTCCGCATTACGCATCGCGTTTGACTTGATGACATCAAAATCAAAACCGACAACCAATCCTTCTGGTGACGCCGCAATTGGACGCGCCACATTCAGCATCGCTTGTTGCGGTACTGGTAACATATTCACCATGTCTGCCCAGACGGCAACCACCCGGTCTAAGTCACCGCGCGTCGCGGCACTCAAAACGCTAAACACCGCTGCCTGATCATCACTCACACGTGGCGCTACCCGACTTGGTACTGGCTGAGCTACCGGCGTTTCATTAACTTCCGGTGCCATACTTGCTGGTTCACCTGTTAGATCCGAAACTGGCGCCTCACTAACCGGTGCTGGCGTTGTTGACTGAGCTGGCGCTGGTGTCACGGCTTGTGGGCGTTGTGGCTGTGGCTTTGGCTCAGCGACAACTTGGGTTGCTGATACGCGTTCAACAGTCACTGGTGCCGTTGTTGGCAATGGCTGACTTAACTTAACCGTCAACACTTCCAGGTAGATACTTGGTCGATTTGTATAGCGTAGTTGTTGCTGCGTATCATTCAGCGTATCAATCATCCGGTACCAAACAGTTGCAGGTGTATCACTCGCTAATGCTTTAAAAATATCATCCGGGACAATACTGATTAATTCTGGCGCTTCAGTATGCAACAACAAATCACGTGCATAGCTAATCAGATCTTCAACAAAACGGCTAGCATCTTTACCAGCTGACAACACTTCAGATAACTTCGCTAAGGCCGCCTTGGTGTCTTGCTGCACAACAGCTTGTACGTACTCACCCAATAATGTTTGGGTAACTGAACCTGTCACTAACAACGCATTTTCTAGCGTAACATGGCCATCCCCAAACGAGAGCGCCTGATCTAGAATACTCAACGCGTCACGCATCCCACCATCAGCAGCGTTAGCAATCACGCGAATGGCCGCTTCATCGTAAGTATCACCTCGTTGATCCAAGATGTACGTCATACGATCGTACGCTGCCTTCGCATCAATTCGCTTAAAATCAAAGCGTTGCGTACGTGAAATGATTGTGGCTGGAATTTTTTGTGGTTCCGTCGTAGCTAAAATGAAAATGACGTTAGCTGGTGGTTCTTCCAAAGTCTTCAGCAACGCATTAAACGCCCCTGTCGACAACATGTGGACCTCATCAATGATGTAGACCTTGTACTTCGCTTGCGTTGGGGCGTAATTCACATCTTCACGAATCTCACGAATTTCGTCAACACCGTTATTTGATGCGGCGTCCAATTCAATAACATCCCCCAACGTACCATTATCCGCCGCTTGGCACATGGCACAAACACCATCGGGTTCACCATTAATTGGATTCAAACAATTAATGGCTTTGGCAAAAATCTTGGCCGCAGATGTCTTTCCCGTTCCACGTGGGCCGTTAAACAAGTACGCGTGCGTTGTTTGGCCCGTCATGATAGCGTTTTTCAACGTCTTGGTCACGACTTCTTGACCGATCATATCGCTAAATTTTTGCGGACGCCATGTCCGGTACAACGCCTGATACGCCATTGTGTGTGACCCCTTTCAACACTGTCAATTTAGACAGTCAACTAAGAATATTTCCTACTCTTATATTACCAGAAAAAAGTAAAAAAAACGCCAACCGATTAGCATCGGTTAGCGATTAAAGTTCATAAGAAGTGAAGCACAATGCACGGTCTCCTTAGTGCTGCTGCCTTCCGACCCTGACACGGTTCGAAGTGCACACTTGCCCCACAAACAATATTATAGCAGGTGCATTACTTTTCTGCAAATGCATTAGGGGTTTCTTGCGCAGCTAACTCAGCCGCGCGGCGCGCTTTCTTTTCCGCCTTCTTTTGCTTACGAATCTCGCGAAAGAAATTACGCAACATATCCCCAGATTCCTGTTCACGAATCCCTTGATGCACATGCACTTGGTGATTCAAACGTTCATCTTCTAAGATGTGATACATCGAGTGAACAGCGCCAGCCTTCGGATCTTCGGCACCATAGTAGACATCACTAATCCGCGACTGTTGAATAATACCAGCGCACATAATGCATGGTTCTAGTGTGACAAACAATTGGGCATCAGGCAGACGCCATGACTTCACCAGCCGGTTTGCTTCCGTGATGGCTTGTAACTCGGCGTGTTGACTAGCATCTTCTAACCGTTCACGCAAATTAAAGCCACGTCCAATAATCTCACCGTGTTGTACAACCACCGCGCCAATCGGCACTTCACCTAATGCACCGGCCTTCTTGGCTTCCTTGATGGCCTCACCCATGAAATAATCAACTTGTTCAGGCGTCAGCTCGCTCATGGTATACGCTCTCCAAAATATAGTAACCCTTGTTCTTCGCGATAGTTGCGGCATTACCAAACGTTTCTGTCATCAATGCCTTCGCTGATGGCGCGCCTTGTTTCTTCTGCAAGACCACGGTCAACGTACCACCATCAACCAGATAATCCTTTGCCCCAGCAATCATATCTGACACAATTTCCTTACCTGCTCGAACCGGTGGATTCGTCAAAATCGCAGCAAACTTACCATCAACCCCAGAATAACGGTCTGATAACACCACGTCGATGCGATCTGACACGCCATTCTTTTGGGCATTACGCTTTACCAATTCAGCGGCACGCTCATTAATTTCAGCCGCAACAAATTCACGATCAGGCATCACCGTTGCCAAAGCAATCGATACTGGGCCGTAACCAGCACCCAAATCCAAAATTTTGCCAGCTGGAATATCTTGATCAAACGCTTCTAGCATTGTTCGTGTCCCGAAATCTACGGTAGACTTAGAAAAGACACCTGCGTCAGTCGTAAACGTTAAGGAATGTTCAAAAAGCGGGAATGTCCAAGTGTGCTCGTCGTGCGCAACACTTGGGTTCGCCGTGTAATAATGTTCAGCCATGTGAACCTCTTTCTATCTTCAGGTGTCAGACATCCTGATAATCTTCAAAGTTTTAGTCTATAAACCATTGTAAGATAAAGGCACTAATTATAAAAGCAAAGTACTTGGGGGAGTATGACATGACAACACATACAATCGGCGTTTTTATGGGCGCTCAATACGGTCATCTAGAAGAATTCCATGAAGCGGCCGCAGCCATGGGGCACGGTATCGCCGAACATGGCTGGTCATTAGTCTATGGCGGTTCTAAAAGCGGTTTAATGGGCGAAGTCGCTGTTAATGCGATTAACGCCGGGGCCGACGTGACCGGTATTCGGCCTAGTAGTTTTCTACCAGAAGAAGCCGGTCATGAGTTACAAATGACCCACATTGACGTTCCTGACATGGATACCCGCAAACGGATGATGTTTGATCAAGCGGATGCATTCGTCTTTTTGCCTGGCGGCATGGGTACCTTAGAAGAATTGGGCCAAGTGATGTCCTGGACCAAGCTAGGATATTACGAAAAGCCAATCATCTTAGTTAACATTGCCGGCTTTTGGGACGATATGGTGGCCTGGTTTGAAACGGCCATCGATGCAGAATTTGTGACACGTGAAGGATTATCGCATTTGGCTTTGATGCCAAGTGTCGCTGAAACGTTCACGTATCTTGAAGGTGAATTCGAAGAATAATAAAAGAGCTGCGCATGATTATCGTCATACGCAGCTCTTTTGTTTAAGCAATAATATCTGTTTTTTCAACCATCCAGGCAGCCAATGCCATCAAAATAATTAACACCATTAACACAATCAGTTGAATCGTCCAACTATGCCATAGTCCAAAACCGTAACCGAATAGCGTTGGTCCAAAGGCTGCCAATAGGTATCCCCCTGATTGGGCCATTCCTGACAATTCCGCCGTTCGGGTTGGGGTCGTTGTCTTAACTGAGAACATCGTTAACAAGTACGGGAACAGCGCCCCACCAGAGAAGCCCATCAATAGGTTAACAACCAACCAAAACAGGAACCCATGGCCATTAAAGAGCATCATACCCACACCAATAAACGCTAATGCTGAAAAGCCGACCATCACCCAACGACGGGTTTGGTTGCCCCAACGAGTAAACGCGGTTGGCAACACAAACGTCAGTGGCAATGTAATCAGCGTAAAGATTCCTGATAAGTAACCAGCTGCTTCGGCCGACAAACCCGTTTGTTGCGCCATTGTTGGTAACCAAGCCATGGCCGTGTAGTAATACAGCGATTGTAAACCACCATAGGCCAACAAATACCAAGCACGCTTATTGCGCCAAATTGAAGTATGCGCCCCGTCTTTTGGTCGTGCCTCCAAGACGTGGTTGTGCTTAACGTTGGGTAACCAAACCACAAACGCAATCACAATAATCACTGACAAAATCATAATCAGTGTCTGCCAATTCGTGGCCTTAACAATTGGCACCGCTAGTGATGACGCCAAGATAGTGGCAATTGTCATCGCTAACGAATACGTTGACGTATAGCGCCCAATTTTTGTTGGAAAGTTGGCAACAACTGCACTAGGCAACAACACGTTCAACGTCGCAATGCCGACCCCGATTAACACCGTCCCCAAGAACAGCAATGGCATTGACGCAATTCGCATCAATGAACCAATTGCCATCAACAAAACAAAAATAGCAAACGACTTCTCGATTCCCCATTTTTGACCAAACTTTGGCGCAAACGGTGAAACAATCGCAAAGCTTAATAAGGGAATTGTTGTTAAAATACCAAGCGAACTGACTGATACGCCAAGTCCCTTCGCAACATCGCTAATAACTGGCGGAATTGACGTAAAGGGAATTCGTAAAATCATCCCCATCATCACAATTCCAGGCACCAATAGTGGTGACTTTTGCTGTTCATCCATAAATAATATCTCCTCACACAATACACCGCTCTCTAAAACGGCATTTCCCAGTGTAGCGTAACAAAAAGCGCTACACAACAACGTGTAGCGCTTCACTTACATGATTTTACTTATCATATTTAGCCAGGAAATCAGCAACCTTTTGCTCATACTTCGCTGGATTAGTCGCATATGATTGGACGTGCTTAGCGCCTGGCACCAAGTACTTTTCCTTTGGACCATTTGACGCTTTGTACACTTGGTTCAAATACTTCGTTGGCACAAACGTATCATTACCACCGTGAATAAACAACATTGGTCGTGTATTCTTGGCGAGTAACTTAACTGAGCTAGCTTCAAAATAATCATAACCAGCCATCACCTTTGAGTAGGTTGATACAATCGGCACTAGCCCCTTGGCCAACCAATTTGGCATGCCGTACATATCACCAGCTTGGTAGTAAATTTCATCCGCAACAGACGTATAACCTGCGTCTTCAATGTAAGCTGAAACTTGCTTAGGTGGGTTCATCCCAGATAGCATCATGGTCGTAGCCGCCCCCATTGAAGCACCCATAACCGTGATATCGCTATCTTGACCATTCTTACTAATCACTTGGTTAATCCATTGCTTGTAGTCCTTGGCATCAAGGTAACCAAAACCAATGTACTTCCCACCAGACTTTCCGGCCGCACGATCATCTGGCATCAAGACGTTGTACCCCATGCGGTGGAACATTTCACCGTATGGCGCCATTGCCTTGTGATCAACACCAAACCCGTGAATCACAATCGCGGTCTTATTCGTCTTCTTCGCAGCAGGCACATAGTTACCAACTAACTTCGTGCCATCCTTAGCAGTCAAATGCCACGTCTGAGCATCCAAATCAAACCAGGCTTCTTGTTGTTTGTATAATGGATCCTTCTTCGTTAATACGCCACTACCGACGAAGTCCTTCTTCGCACGGACTTCAGCAACGTGGAAGAAGTAGCCACCAGCTGCTACAACGAGCACAATCAAAACCACAACGATGCTAACTAGCCATGTGATTACTTTGCGCGACGTTGACCAGCGCTTCTTTTGCTTTGCCATTTCGCAAATCTCCCTATATTTATTAAACAAATAATTGCAACCTGTCCATTATAGGGAAGATACATGAAAAATAAAAGGTATACCCCGTTAATCATAATAAAAAGGCATAACCATTCGATTATGCCTCGCCAAGGATTTACTTCAAATATTGCAATGTGAACCAACCAATCATGCCAATCAGTGCAAACAGCAACCAATAATACCGAGCTAAAAATTCCCACCCATTTGTGATTGGACTATATTGCCACTGACGCCACCGGTGATTTTGATGCCAATCTTTATCGGCCTCATCTTGCTGCATATATTCACTCACTTTATCGCGAAATGACGTTTTACCCGGTTCGACCTGAGTACCAAATAATAACACTTGCACCGATACATCCAAAATGTCTGCAATTTCCTGCATACGATTCAAATCAGGTGAAGACTCTCCAGTCTCCCACTTCGAAACCGCCTGTCGTGTCATGTAGAGTTTATCGGCCAACTGTTGCTGCGATAACCCCTTCTGTTTGCGCAGGTTCGTCAACTGTTGTGCAAATACAATATCCATCATCTTGCCCCCTTAACTTTTGGTAACTAAATTATGACAAATCATCATTGATGCACCTAGCAATTCAATGTTATTTTTGCGCAAATTTAAGTTGCATCCTTGTTATGACGGCGTTTCTCAGGCTTTAATTTTTTACCCCATATCTATCAAGCGGTAGACATCCTTCAAGGGTCCTGTATATAATCGACCCAAAATTTATCGTCATATCTATTAAGACTGTTAGTCTAATCCCTCTAAGTTCCAAGCCAGCACTAGTTAAGGAGCGTTTCAGATGCAAGTTTCTATTATGTTAACAACCCACTCAACCGAATTGGACACTATTCGATCACATTACGACTCTCTAGCTGATTTTGTTCCAGCTCATCTATCACTAGTATTCCCCCAACCATTGCCTCAGTTGCAAACAAGTATGCTGACGGATATTCAAGAAATAATTCAAACATTGCCTGAAACCACTTTTTTCACAACACATTTATTACCTGATTATGACTATCACAACCTATTGCTCGTCTTGGATGATCCAGAAAACAGCCTAAAGAAATTGCATCAAGCATTATATTCATTGTCGTATTTTGAGCCATTTCAAAGACGCGATATTCCTTTCACGCCTCATATTACGATTGCACGCAATCAAACGAAGTCACAGTTAGACCAGCTGGCCCATGAGCTCATGTCTAAAACAATTGGCTTGTCAGTAACATTTGACACACTGGTATTTGAACAGATTGCCGACAATGATCAATCAATTCCTTTGCTCAAATGCCATTTAACTTGAGCTTAAATTACTGTACGCTACTTCTGACTAAACCACGCATCCCCCATGCGATCGCTATAAGCTTGCTCACGCTCCCAAATCGATTGGGTTTGCCAGTTGGCCGTCGAGCGCGTTGGTCGCTGTACGTTTTGCGTTGCAATCGATACAGTCGCCCCTAACACCCATACTGCTACCAATAAAATACCAAACACACGCATACTCTTTCGCATCACATCGTCCCCCACTGGTATCTACAAGCCACTTATCCACTTGTTTTTAGTAACTTCAGTTTACGCGCAAATTGTCATTATTCTGTCTGTGTTTCACTTAGGTTTTGTAAAGGTTTGACAGCGCAACAACTCCCATTTAAAGTACTTGCCATTCTTGCAAAATTGTATCGGCAAAATCGAATTCATTATTTTGGATGAATTTCTTAGCCTTCAGTACCAACGGCGACGAATTTTCTGGTGTTATATCTGCGAGTTTTACAAACAGTGCCCCTTTTGAATCTTGGCCCGGAAATTCTCGAACTTTTTCAGCAATGTTACCATGCACCTGCTGCACCAGGTTGAATACGGCAATATGATTATTCATCGTAAACGTTTCAAAGCGCCACGGATATCGAAAACTAGTAATACCTAGTTGCTGATAGTTTATCAACTGCATACCGGTTTCTTCTAAGAATTCACGGCGTAGCGTATCATCAAGTCCCTCGCCCTCTGCCATGCTGCCACCAGGTAAATCTAACCGATTCGCATATGGCCCGCTTGTTTTCGAAATAACTAATAACCCTTGTTCCTGTCGATAGTAGATACCATACACACCGAACGCACGATGATAAATCTCATCCTTCATTATTTCATCCCCCACTTTGATAGCTTTCCAACAATATTATCATCAACACTCAAGATTGTGTGCTAAACTATTAGAAAACAATGAGAAACACAAGGAGTACCTATGGCCTATTCATTAAACTGGGATCTTGACCCTATTTACCCTGGTGGTATTACATCACCTGAGTTTGCTGCCAAGCTCACGTTGCTTGACGAACAAATCAAACAATTCGCTGCTGACGTTACCGCCTATGATCGATTCACAGATACTGATTTCAGTCAGTTTATTGCGTTAGTTGATGCCGCTCAGACAATCCGTTCTGGTTTGGGAACGGTTGCCCTATTCGTGAACGCATTATACTCAGCTGATTACACCAATCCTGTGTATCGCCCATATCAAACTAAGGTGTCACAACTTGACGTGGCTTATCAGGCACCTTTAAACGCCTTCGCTAAGTTGTTGACATCATTTGACGACGACACTTTTGCGAAGGTCCTGACATTGCCAGGCGTTAATGATGTGGCGTTCCATTTGAATGAGTTACGCGATGACGCGTCACGTTTGCTCGACGACCGTGCTGAGGAATTGCTAAATAACTTGCGGTTGGATGGTTTGCAAGCCTGGTCTGAACACTACGACACGATTTCAGCAGGTCTAAGCATGACGTACACTGACGAAAACGGGGCGGAACAAGCTTTGTCAGCCGGTCAAGCATTGAACCAACTGGATGGTTATCCTGATAACACAGTTCGAGCGAACATTATGGCTAATTATGAAAAGATGTGGGGCACGGCTGAAAACTTGGCCGCCGATACCATTAATCACTTAGCCGGTTCACGTCTAACAGAGCAACATGCCCATGGGTATGCTGATCATTTGGAACAACCGCTTGAGTTGAACCGCATGTCACGTGCCACGTTGGATGCCATGTGGCAAATGGTTGATGATAACAAGCACATGTTCAAAGCCTACTTTGACCGTAAGAAAGCTTTACTTGGTTTGGATGAAATCGGTTGGCAAGATCAAGTCGCACCGATTACCAACTTAGGTGATTATCAGCCAACTACCCTGACATATGATGAAGCAGCAGCCTTTGTGATTAAAAACTTTGGTAAGTACTCACCAAAGATGGCCGCCTTCGCGCAACATGCCTTTGAAAATCAATGGATTGAAGCCGAAGACCGCCCTGGTAAGACGCCTGGTGCTTGGATGGAAAGTGTGCCTGATATTCACGAGTCACGGATTATCACGACGTTCACAGGATCGGTTAACGACGCGGCTACCATCGCGCACGAAATTGGGCACGGTTTCCACTCTTCTGTCTTGACCGACTTACCTGTTTGGCGTGACGGTTATGCGATGAACGTTGCTGAGACAGCCTCAACGTTTGCCGAAATGCTGATTGCGGATGCTAATGTTCAAGCAGCCAAGACTGATGCAGAAAAGGTCGTGTTGCTTGATGCCAAGATGACCAACCCAATCGCGATGTTCTTGAACATTCACGCTCGATTCATCTTCGAGGATAACTTCTACAAAGAACGCGCTAACGGCTTTGTGCCAGCTGCCCGTTTGAACGAACTGATGGATAACGCCCAACAAGTTGCCTTTGATGGTATTTTGGATAAGCGTCACCCACACTTCTGGGCATCAAAGTTGCACTTCTTCATTGATGATGTGCCATTCTATAACTTCCCATACACATTCGGTTACTTGTTCAGCCAAAGCATTTACGCTTGGGCACAAACGCAAGCTAATTTTGAAGAAGCGTACATTGCCCTGCTACGCGATACAGCTAACATGTCAACCGAAGAATTAGCCCAAAAGCACCTAGGTGTCGATTTGACAAAGCCAGACTTCTGGCAAGCCGGTGCCGATTTGGTTAAGAAAGACATCGACGAATTCTTGGCGTTGTCTGAACAATTTATCTAGCTATTTCCAAAAAGACTCAGCGCGATTGTGCTGAGTCTTTTTCATTTACGCACAACTTAGAACATTTGGCGTAAAGGCAATAACAGCCATGAGAATCGCAATAATCGTTAACTGCCACCAAGTTCGCAAAATTTTCAATTGCCACATCAGCCATCCGAACAACCCGATTGCCAATAGTGACAATACGATTTCGACACTCGTTACCCTCTCTTGTTGGCGCATCAACAGTAGTACGACGCTTTCAACACCAAATGGCAGCCACACAAGTTGATTACATAACAGGACGCCACTCAACGTCAATTTCCGTTGAGGTCGCACAAGCATGAGTGCACCCCACAAAATAACGCCTAGCAATGAGGTCGTTAACACATACATCACCAGCGCCAACCCGATCAACATGGATTGATGTTCACGCAAGACACCATCAGTCCCCATTGTTGCCCGCATTTGACTTGTATTTATCCAAAATTGGCCGACCAATAGGGACAGCAGTGTAAGAGCACCCCACTTGCTGAGTCCGACCTTATTTTCCTGATATGTAAACATTGATCATCCTCCCCGCGATTTGATTTGAGTATAGCTAAATCGGTGACCCACGATAATATCGTATCGATAGCAAATCGGCGACAAATATCACAGTCGAATATCATTGTTAAGGGGGTACAAACCATCCCTACTACTTAACATTATGTTTTATGTAACAAAAAACGGAATTACATCATCCCCTGACGTAATTCCGTTTGCCTGTTATTTTTTCAAAATTAACTTAGACGTTGTAATCGCCAAGACAACCGATAGTCCCATTGGCAAAAGCGCTGAGTAATCCATATGTGTCACTTCGAACATCATAAACAATGCCATCAGTGGCGCTTGTTGCGACGCTGACAACAAAGCCGTTGCCCCAATAACTGCCGCTTGATCAATCGATGCGCCTGGCATCATCATCACGTAGGCAAAGCCCAAGATGGCACCAAATGATCCACCAATTCCAATTGATGGCGCCAGCGTACCACCATAGGCACCCGCCTTCAGTGTGAAGACCGTAATGACCGCTTTCAAAATCATCCCAATCGCGAGCATCCCAATTAGCTTTGTACTTTCATTATTAATCGCCAATTCGGCTAGGCCACGCCCATTTCCCATAATCTGTGGGAAGAAATAGGCGACGATACCTGTTGCAAGAGCAGCTAATGGTAGTTGCCACAAAACTTGCACTTGCTTAGCTTTCGCCTTGCCGCCTGCCCACTGGAACGCCTTGCGGAAGTAGGCTCCCGCAATTCCCATAATTGGGCCAACCACAATAACGAATGGCAACATCTTCAAATCAAAATGCCGATCAGCCACAAAATAATAGGGGTGAAAGCCCTTGATTGACGCACCAACTAACATGGCAATCAATGACATACCTAAACTAACTGATACGGAACGCTTCGATACGTTCTTGTGCAGAATCTCCACCGCAAACAGCATTCCCGTAATCGGCGCAATATAGATTCCCGCGAAACCAGCGCCGGCTGCTGCGGCAATCAACAAGCGACGGTCATCTGCTGTTAACGTATCAAGGTGCCACTTGGCCAATAGCATTTCCCAACGTTGGGCAAGCAAGGCACCCATTTCACGTGGCGCTAGTTCACGTCCAACTGAACCACCGGTTGCCACGTAAAATACCTGGGTAACAGCGTGCAGGATTGACGCACCCAATGGCATCGTCTCACCTTCAAGTGCTTTATTAATCCCTACTGTTGGCTTCATCTTCGTTTGCACAATGAACCACAAACCAGCCGCAATAATTCCACCAATTGTGACTGACAACAAGCGTTGCGTCCCAGCTGCATGAATGGCAACAGGCACCAACGTATTCTCCTCAAACCCCAAGAAGAAATGCTCAATCACATCTAAAAATAGACTTAGTACGACAGAACTCAGTCCCACAATTACCCCAAGTACCACAGTAGATAACGCCAAGACCCCCATCTTTTGACGCTCAGTATAAGTCTCCGATTGTTCCATCGTTACTACCTCATCTCAACAATAATTACAAAAAGTCATTATAACACGTTAGTTAACCCTGCTCCGGAATTCCGGCAATTGATCTGACGCATGTCAATTAAAAAAACAGTTATCCAACACCTAATTGGCGTTAGATAACTGTCAATATCATCACTATTCAACAACGTAGACACGTTCATCAATTAAATCAAATGACGTGTGGTGAGCATTTAATGCCGCCACTTCATGTAACGTCGCCTCTTGCCAAAAGACATCTGAATCCGTCGCACCATCTTTTTCGCCGATGACCAATAAATCAAAATCAAAGCGATATCGGTTATCGCGGATATACTGTAAGACTTGCCAGTCAGCGTCCGTGGTATCGGGCGCCCAACTCATAATCACGGTGGCCACGTTTTCGCCGTAACTATCCAACGCCGCAATCGCATCTAAGTTTTCAACGTCAGTAACTGGCTTGGCAGTCGTTGGATCTGGTTGCGTACGCCAGTCCTCATTGTCAGTCGCAATAATCGTTTGCGCTGGGGAAACTGCGCGAAGTCCAGCCGAAATATAACCATGGCCCGCCATAATTTCTAGGACGGGTAGACCATTTGTGTACGCTGACAGATCTTGAATAAACGCGTTCGACACATACGCATACATACTAAAGTACTCGATTAACGCATCTCGCAAATGACGGAGCATAAAATCAACGTCTGCCAACGGTTCCGTCAAAGTTTGCCAGAGGGCATTACCCTTCGTGGCGTCGTTCGGATATGTTTTTAAAACATATTGTTCTAATTCTGCCACCACCGACTCTGGGATTTCCATAGTCGGTAACGCACTTGGTAAGAGCCCATTATTTAAATCATTAATCGTCGCCACGGCTTGTTCAATCAAGCGCTTGATGGTGGGGATGTTTTGATAACGGTCCAAATATGGCAACAGCTCACTAAGATAATCTATCTCAGTGAGCTGTCGGCCAGATCCAAACCGAATTGTTTGGTTCGTTGTCATATCGTTTCCTCTAATTGGTTAGAAAAGACTCTCTTGATGGTTACTTCGCACATCGTCATCTGACGTAAACGAAACTGGGTTCAAATATGAATTAACATACTGGAAAATATCAAACCGTTGCTGGTCAGTCAAAGGCTTACCGTTAAAATCGATTTCCTTACCTGACAGGAACAGCAAAGACAAATCCGTCTTCTCTGACATGGCGCGACCAACCAAAAAATCCATAGATACATTAAAGAAGTCCGCTAACTTGCGTACTTCAATGTACGATGGTGATCGATCACCACGCTCCCAGTTTCCGATTTGCGCGGCTGTATTTGGTTTTTGCCCCGGCTCGAGATGCTTATTCATCTCTTCTGCCAAGGTTTCCAATGTGATATTGCGTCCTTTACGCAACTCACGCAGACGATCTGGAAACATGTGCGTTGTACTCCGTTCTCACTAAAATAATCGTAAGCCGCGTTAAACGCCGTTTACTTCTCTATTTTAACGAACATTCAACTATTTTTCCACACCCAAATTGTGGATAAAGGCTTATTTTATCCACACGCTGTGAATTACTGTTTCACTGTCAAGACAACCACGTTAACTGTCACAGCTGGCAAGGGGGTTGCTTCCGCTGCGGCTTGGGCTTCTGGCCGAGCTCCCCAGTGAAGTGGCGTCATGTGTAACAGGTCAACATACAGGTCCGCTGGAATTGGCCATTGATAAGAAATTTCTTTTTGTGTAGCCGTAGGATAGTTCTCCATAAAGCGATCAACCACTTTTTGGTTACTGTAAGTATGATTTGGTGAATCAACTGGATAAAGCATTTCACGCAATTCATGCAAGTAACCTGACGCTGGTACGACTTTGACCAACGTTCCCTCAGGCGCCAGGACACGCTTGAATTCTTCATATGCACTTGGTGAAAAGAATTCAACGATACTATCAAAACTATCGTCATTAAATGGCAAGTTCGCCAAATCTGCAACCGCAAAGAACGCGTCCGTCTCAAGCTGCGTCGCTAGGTTAACCCCTGCCTTTGAAATATCAAACCCAATCCCAGTGTCGATGTTGCCACGCTTGGCAAGTAACCGGGCAAACGGCGTTCCCTCACCCGTACCGACATCCATAATGCGTTGGGCAGTCGTTGGCAATGCTTCATTGACAGCATCGACAATGCCATCAAATAGTCCAGCCGTTAGCACCCGACGACGCGCTGCCAACATGGCATCATCGTATTCCGTGTTCACCGCGTGGTTCAAAAAGTAGAGTGTGCCCTTCTTATTGATATCAAGCCGGTGGTTATGCGCACAAACCAAGCTGTTGCCTTCTACGTGATCATAGGGTTCACCGTCAACGGTACAACGGAACATGTCGAGATGTTCCGTCACGAACTGTGTCCCTTTTTCAATTTTCTTCATGTCGTTCCTCTTTCATCGCTAACCAAAGCATGGCATATACTTGGTCAAAGTCTGCTTCATTTTCCGTCGTTAAAGCCCGTTGTCGGACATAAGTCACAATCGTGCTAAAAGCCATCGTCATAAATACCTGGACTGGCATGTTGCGCAAGTCGCCCTTTGCAACACCTGCTTGCAACATGTCTGCGACAATATTTTGCTGGGCATCTGCCGGATCGGCAGGTGTTGTGTTAAAGACTGGGCTATCTGGTAATTGCTTAATTTGTGACACAGTTGTTAACGTGTCTGGTTTAGTTACCGCGATATGATACAACATTCGTAACCACGCACGCACTTGACCAGCAGTCGTTGGCTCAGCGGTAATCATCGTTGTGATTGATTGCCGCATAATCGCCTGTTCATGTTCAAACACCTGCAACAACATGTCTGATTTATTTTTAAAATAAATGTAGATATTTGACTGCGAAATGCCAACGGCTTTGGCAACTTTAGTCGTTGATAGACTGGCCGCACCTTCCGTCACAATAATCTTAATGGCAGCCTGAATAATCGTCTCATATTTTGTCTCGTCTTTTTTCTTCATGCTATTAATATAAACGCTTTACGTTGAAACGGCAATGTTGACAAAAGATAAGTCTATCTCTTATACTGATTACACATTAAAGATAAGTCTATCTCTTAAAGAGAGTGAAGGAGAATTATTATGAAAATCGCGATGCTTGGATCCCTCGGAAACATTAACCGGGTTGTGATTCCCGAATTAATTGCCGCTGGGCACGAGGTTACTGTAATGACCTCATCAGCGGAACGAGTTGCGGGTATTGCAGAATTGGGTGCCCACGCAGTTGTTGGTGATATCACTGATTTGGACAGCCTTGTAGCAACTTTAACTGGTGCTGACGTTGCTTATCTCATGTTGACTGGTCGCGCCAACGGTAGCTTAGTTGCTCACGGAGAAAAAGTTGGCCAGTTGTTTAAAAGCGCTTTGCTAAAGACTGGTGTGACCCGTGTCGTTAATTTGAGTAGTGTCGGTGCTGACCAGGGTCCTGAAATCGGCGCTTTGTACGTTTACAATATCATCGAGAAGATGCTTGCAAGTTTACCAATCGACATCACGTTCATTCGTCCAGTAGCGTTTTACGGTAACTTAATGAGCACCATTCAAACAATCAAAAATCAACAAGCCATTATCAATAATTTTCCTGCTAGTCACCGCAATGCCTACGTCTGGCCAGCAGATATCGCAGCGACCGTTGTTGACGCCATTTTGCACCCAGTTGCTGGTAAAACGGTTCGTTATGTCGTTTCAGATATGTTTACTGGCGACGAACTCGTGGCCGCTTTGCGTGAGACCTTGGGCCTGCCTGAGTTGAAATGGGTTGAAATTTCTGACGAACAAGCTTTGGCCAACATGACAGCTGCGGGGATGCCTGAAGCTGTTGCGACTGAATTTGTTAAGTTGGGCGCATCACAACGTTCTGAAACGGCGTACACTGATTTGTTAACCCACCTACCTGAATTTGGCGCGTTCAAATTGGCTGATTTCATGCCAATTTACAAGGCTGCCTACGAACGCTAAAAAAGTCTGGGACACAATTCTCTGTCTCAGACTCAAAAGCCGCCAATCTCCCGATTTAAAATCGGAGGACTGGCGGCTTTTAAACGTGTTCCGAAAGGCTGAACCCTTAATATAACGCCTCTCGTCTCACTCTCTTTAATTTACTCAGGTGCATCCAAATCAAGATCATACGCGACCCGATCACCAGCTAATTGGCCACGATAGGTAAAGCCACGTCGCGCGATGATTGCCTGCATCTTTTTATTCTTGGCATGGGTATCAATGCGCAGATACGTCAGTCCTTTCGCCCGAGCTGTTTCAAATAGGTGCGTAAATAGCGCTGTAGACAGATGGTAGCCTTGATGTTGGAAAGATACCGCCATTCGATGAATAATGGCATATGGACGTCTTTTCGTGGGATATAACCACCGACCGCCCTGAAGGCGTTGGTAGTTCACATCCTTTTCTTGCCATAAGGTTGCGGTTGCGACAACTTCATCGCCAAGTAATAACACATACGCATAACCTTTTGCGATATCTGCTTTGATAATTTCTGGGGATGGGTAACCATTATCCCACTGTGGATTCTGGTCAATCGACATCACGGCCTTTGCATCTGCAATAATTTGCCAGATGGCATCGGCGTCAGCCATGGTCGCCTGTCGGTAAGTTATTGTTGCCATTGGTAGTCCTCACTTCCGTCGAGTAGTACCATTATACGCCGGATTAATCCCATAATTCCCAACAGTTTCGTCACAACTAACGCGCATAATAACATCAGTCATAATAATGATTCGCGGTGAATCCCATCACCGCGCCTTCTTTCACCACCAGGTACTCCTTGCCTGGTGGTTTTTTACATGCTAAACGCCGTGGAAATCAGCACCCAAAGGACAATTAGTACCCCAATTCCTAACAGAAATAGCCCCAAGTAAAACCAAGCTGTTACTATAAACAGTAACAATGCCCATGGCAGTAGCAATATCTTTTTAATTATGTCCCACATAACGAACCTTATCTCCCAATTATAGAAGTCCAGACCACTAATCTGTTCATATTTTTAAGTCTACTTCTTATCGTGATCAGCTAATAATTGCATTAAATCGTGATGATCATGTACAAATTTCTTAATCGCCGTGTCATTTAGTTCATCACCCCTTAGTCGATCCAGGGATTCTTTCTTTCCGCGTTTCAATAAATCGTCATGTTCATCCATTAACTGACTAACTCCTTATTCCAATAACAATACAATCTAACATCAATTAAAATCAATCATATATATTACACCAATTCCAAAGATATGATAAGTGCAAAATAAAAATGCTACACGGCCAGTCATCTCGACTGCCATGTAGCATTTTTAATAACAATTAATCTTCGAAACCATCTGTCGTCATTGATGCTTGGTACAAAGCCACAACATCATCGACCGTCAAGTTCACGTAACCACCTTCTTGGTCCAAACGACCAATCTTAACAGCTGATTCAGCCATTGCACGGAAGTTCGTGTCATCAGTGATTTCGACACCTTGCAACGTCATTGGAATGTCCAAAGACTTAATCCAGTCATACGTTGCTTGGATTGCCTTTTCAGCAACCACTTGATCGTCATCGCCTTGAATTGACCAAACGTTGCGACCGAAACGGGCAAACTTAGCAACCGTTTCAGCTGACAAAGCACGCTTCATCCAACGTGGCGTCAAAATTCCCAAACCAACACCGTGAGTGATGTCGTAGTAAGCTGACAATTCGTGCTCGATAGGGTGCACTGTCCAGCCGTTTACGTTACCTGAACGAACCAAGCCGTTCAAGGCCATCGTTGACGCCCACATCAAGTTAGCACGTGCTTCATAGTGGTCAGGCGTTGCCAAAGCAACTGGCGCCCACTTGATAACTGCACGCATCATGCCTTCAATCATACCGTCTGAAATATCCGTATCGTTTGCACGATCGAAATATTGCTCAGTCAAGTGTGAGAAAATGTCGAATGAGCCAGCGGCTGTTTGCCACTTAGAAACTGAGTACGTCAATTGTGGATCCAAGAATGACACAGCGGGTGTGTTTGGTCCGTACGTACCAACCTTGACCTTTAGCTCTGGGTTTGAGATAACAGAACCAGGGTTCATCTCAGTTCCCGTTGCAGCCAATGTCAAAATGTCGACAACTGGCAATTGATCAATGTTTTGACGTGACTTGGCACCGCGGTCGGCCACCAAATCCCAAGCGTCACCATCATAGAACTTAGCTGATGCAATGACCTTAGATGCGTCAATAACTGATCCACCACCAACAGCCAAGATAACATCGATATCGTGTTCCTTAGCCAAACGTTGTCCTTCGCGAACTGAATCGATCTTTGGGTTTGGGGCGATACCTGTCAATTCGACAACGTTCAACCCTTCCAAAGCCTTCATCACACGCTCATACAAACCTGAACGCTTAATTGACCCACCACCGTAAGCCAACAAAACATTTTGACCATATTGCGCAACAGCGTCGTGCAATTCCTCGTCAATGTGGTTCTTTCCAAAGCGAATATCCGTCTTATTTACAAAGCGAAAATCTTCCATCTTAACATACCTCCGTTATTCGGTAGCTCAACCAATATTGCAAGAGTATACTATACACCTTAAACCATGGTTCAAGTCAAGTCACCACTTTTACACGGTCGCCACATATTATTCAAATTTCGACTATATGCTAACAGTATTGGAGGTACCTCATGAGTCGCAAAGCACGCTTATTACTAACCATACTCTGGGTGGCCGGACTACTCGCCGGGTTCAGCAGTGGCCAACTCTACCGCATTGCTCATCCTAAGCAGATAACTGATGCTTCACAGCTCGTTTTAACAGCTGGCCAAGCTGATACTACTATTAAGAGAACACAAAAAAAGAGCACCGGCGCTCCTGATACACAACAGTACATCAAGAAGGTCTATGCTCATTTACATATCACTGATTCAGTTGGCATGACCGCCATTGCCTCACCCTCAGCAGACGGGCCCTATGGCGCTCACAGTGTTATTTTATATAACGATGCGAATACGACACCTGCGCGTTATTACGTCTATCCAGATGGCGACGTTCGGGCTGATGTTTAATAATTCAACGCGACCTCAGCTAGATTAAGTGCCAATGACGCAAAGAATACAATCGCAAGCACTGATCCCGTTGCAATGCTTAGCGCAGCTGTCCGGCGACGGAGCCGGGTCAATGTATTACCGTTAACGGTATCAACGGTCAATGCCATCGTCGCACATCTATTAACCACGAACGCAGCAGCAAAAGCAATAATCAAGACTGCGAATGGCAACTGGTGGACAGCCCAGGTCACATCATTTACAAATTGTTGAAATCCAAAAGTTAAGACATCATGCATCTTAAAATCCCCCTCTTTAACAAATCCCTCTTCTAAGAATAGATTACCAAAAAGGGGCCGGATAACAAATAGGTGAGACAATTTAAAATTTATTATTTCACAAAATAATATACAGTGACAGATTTGCTGACCAACACAAAAAAGCACTTTAACGAGATTCGCATCACGTTAAAGTGCTTTTTGTTTTGAACTACAACCAGCGATTAACCGAAATTAGTCGTTGTGCAAGTTCATTGAATTCTCAATATCAGCGATTGAAGGAATCTTCGTACCCTCTTCAGTTGATACCACAACAGGATCTGCAACGACCTTGTCTTCGATAGCTTGGTATTGCTTCATACCAGTACCGGCTGGAATCAACTTACCGATGATAACGTTCTCCTTCAAACCAACCAATGGATCGTTCTTTCCACGGATAGCAGCGTCAGTCAAGACACGAGTCGTCTCTTGGAATGATGCAGCTGACAAGAATGAGTTCGTCTCCAATGATGCCTTGGTAATACCAAGCAAAACTGGACGTGCTGTGGCTGGCAAGCCACCCTTCAACAACGTCTCTTCGTTAGCATCACGGAATTGCGCGATATCCATCAACGTACCTGGCAACAAGTCCGTCTCACCCGGATCCATGACACGAACCTTACGAAGCATTTGGCGAGCCATAACTTCGATGTGCTTGTCAGAGATCTCAACACCTTGCATACGGTAAACCTTTTGCACTTCACGCACAATGTAGTTTTCAGTAGCCAATGTGTCTCGAACTTGGATGATTTCCTTAGGATCAGCTGAACCTTCGTTCAACGTCTCACCACGGTGGATTTGATCACCTTCAGCCACACGCATGCGTGCAGTCATAGGCAACGTGTAAGTACGCGTATCCGTCTCACCTTGAACAGTAACTTCCTTAGTGCGTTCTGCTGGGTTTTCTTCAATTGAAGTAATCTCACCAGTAACTTCAGTAATCATTGCACGACCCTTAGGGTTACGTGCTTCAAAGATTTCTTGCACACGAGGAAGTCCTTGCGTGATATCGTTTCCGGCAACACCACCGGTGTGGAACGTACGCATAGTCAATTGCGTACCTGGCTCACCGATTGATTGTGCGGCAACAGTACCAACAGCTTCACCAACTTCAACAACGTCACCAGTAGCCATGTTACGACCGTAGTCGTATACGCAGACACCGTGTTCCGTGTTGCAAGTAAAGGCTGAGCGAATGTTAACAGTCGTAACGCCGGCTTCAACAATGGCCTTAGCCTTGTCTTCGTCGATCATTTCGTTGTGGGCAACGATAACTTCACCAGTCGTTGGGTTAATAACGGCCTTTTGTGCGTAACGTCCCAAAATACGCTCATACAATGACTCAATGACTTCGTTACCGTTCATGATGGCTGAAACATCCAAACCACGATCAGTACCACAGTCAAGCTCACGAATGATAACGTCTTGCGCAACGTCAACCAAACGACGAGTCATGTAACCTGAGTCGGCCGTCTTCAAGGCCGTATCAGTCATACCCTTACGAGCACCGTGAGTTGAGAAGAACATTTCCAAAACTGACAATCCTTCACGGAAGTTGGCAATGATAGGCAACTCCATGATACGTCCGTTAGGCGCAGCCATCAAACCACGCATACCAGCCAATTGCGTAAAGTTAGAAATGTTACCACGAGCTCCTGAATCCGACATCATAAAGATGTTGTTATCAGGTTCGAAGTGTTCAATCAGCTTTGACGTGATGTCATCCTTCGCTTGGTTCCAGATGGCAATAACACGCTCATAACGCTCATCGTCAGTAATCAATCCACGACGGAATTGCTTAGAAACAGTAGCGACTTGCTTGTGAGCTTCTTCGATGATTCCTGGCTTTTCCTTCAAGTCAGTAACGTCGGCCACACCAACCGTCAAACCAGACTTAGTTGACTCATCGTAACCCAAGTCCTTCATGCGGTCCAATAGCAATGACGTTTCCGTAACCTTGTAAATCTTGTAGACTTCGGCAACGATGTCTGACAAGTAACCCTTCTTGAATGGAGGCAAGATTGGCGTCTCGGCAAAGTGTGCCTTGATGTCAGTTCCTGGCTCCATGAAGAAGCGATCGTCAATGGCGTGCAAGTTAGCCTCAGTTGGCTCGTTCAAGTATGGGAAGTCGACTGGCAAGATGTCGTTAAAGAACAACTTACCAACAGTCGTCGTCATGATACGTGAACGTTGCTCGTCAGTGAATGGCTTCTCTGCAGGGAATGAAGACGTTTGGATTCCAATACGCGTGTGCAAGTGCACATACTTGTTTTGGAAGGCCGTGCGCGCTTCATTAATATCCTTGAAGATCATACCTTCACCTTCACGACCAGCTTCTTCAGTCGTCAAGTAGTAGTTACCGATAACCATGTCCTGTGATGGGGCCACGATAGGCTTACCATCCTTAGGTGCCAAGATGTGTCCAGCGGCAAGCATCAACAAACGAGCTTCGGCTTGGGCTTCATCTGACAAAGGAACGTGGATGGCCATTTGGTCACCGTCAAAGTCGGCGTTATAAGCTTCAGTAACCAATGGGTGCAAACGCATCGCCTTACCTGAAACCAAGACAGGCTCAAACGCTTGAATTCCCAAACGGTGAAGCGTTGGTGCACGGTTCAAAAGAACTGGGTGCTCCTTGATAACGTCTTCCAAGACGTCCATAACAACTTCGTCACGACGGTCGATCATACGCTTAGCGGCACGAATGTTACCAGCCAAGTCACGAGCAACCAATTCCTTCATGATGAATGGGCGGAACAATTCCATAGCCATTGGACGTGGCAATCCCATTTGGTTCATCTTCAAGAAAGGACCAACGTCGATAACTGAACGTCCTGAGTAGTCGACACGCTTACCAAGCAAGTTTTGACGGAAACGTCCTTGCTTACCCTTAAGCATGTGTGACAATGACTTCAATGGACGGTTACCAGGACCCGTTACAGGACGTCCGCGACGACCGTTGTCAACCAACGCGTCGACGGCTTCTTGCAACATACGCTTTTCGTTTTGAACGATAATGCCAGGTGCGTTCAACTCCAACAAACGCTTCAAACGGTTGTTACGGTTGATAACACGACGGTACAAATCGTTCAAGTCAGACGTTGCAAAACGTCCACCTTCCAATTGCACCATTGGACGCAAGTCAGGTGGGATAACAGGAATAACATCCATAACCATCCACTCTGGCTTGTTACCAGACTTAACGAAAGCTTCGATGATGTCCAAACGACGAACGGCGCGAACACGCTTTTGACCAGTGGCCTCACGCAATTCTGCCTTCAACGTTTCAACTTCAGCTTCAAGATCAGCATTTGCCAACAACGTTTGTACAGCTTCAGCACCCATACCCGCTTCAAAAGCGTTACCGTATTCGGCCTTCAACTCACGGTACTCACGTTCTGACAACAATTGCTTCTCAGTCAAAGGTGTATCACCGGCCTTAGTAACCACGTATGATGCGAAGTAGATAATCTCTTCCAATGAACGTGGTGACATATCCAAGACCAATCCCATACGTGATGGAATTCCCTTGAAATACCAGATGTGTGATACAGGAGCGGCCAACTCAATGTGACCCATACGCTCACGACGGACCTTTGATGACGTTACTTCAACGCCACAACGGTCACAAACGATTCCCTTGTAACGAATACGCTTGTACTTTCCGCAAGCACATTCATAATCCTTGGTAGGTCCAAAGATACGCTCGTCGAAAAGTCCATCCTTTTCTGGCTTGAGCGTACGATAGTTGATTGTCTCAGGCTTCTTAACTTCACCATAAGACCAGCTGCGAATCTTGTCTGGACTAGCCAATCCGATTTGCATGCTTTCAAACTTATTGACATCAATCAATGGTTTGACCCCTTTCGTAGGTTCCTATATACAATCCAATCCAGCACTTCTCTATGTCCGTGCTTACTGCATTCGAACCCTGTCAAATCCAGTAAGCACGAACCTAGCGAGGTGCTAGGTTGGCTAACAATCTATCATAAGGCGACCAAGCTTAACGCTTAGTCAGCATCACTCAAGTTTACGACTTCATCAGTCTTTGGCGCAGCAGTTGCTTCAGCACCGTCAGCAGCAAATTTCTGTGCCAAACGTTGTGCTTCTGCGTTCGCTGCTTCGATGTTAACGATTGAATCGTCTTCATCCATGTCGCGCAATTCGATCTCACGATCATCTGCGTCCAAGACCTTCATGTCCAAACCAAGCGCTTGCAATTCCTTAACCAAGACACGGAATGACTCCGGAACACCTGGCTTAGGGATTTGCTCACCCTTAACGATGGCCTCGTAAGTCTTAACACGACCAACAACGTCATCTGACTTGTACGTCAAGATTTCTTGCAACGTGTGCGCAGCACCGTAGGCCTCAAGGGCCCAAACTTCCATTTCACCGAAACGCTGTCCACCAAATTGCGCCTTACCACCAAGTGGTTGTTGCGTAACAAGTGAGTAAGGTCCGATTGAACGGGCGTGCATCTTGTCGTCGACCATGTGGGCCAACTTCATGTAGTGCATGATACCAACTGAGACACGCTTGTCGAAGGCTTCACCAGTACGTCCATCGTACAAGATCGTCTTACCGTCAGCTGGCAAACCAGCTTCCTTAATTGCGTCCCAGATATCTGAGTCACGGGCACCGTCGAAGACAGGAGAAGCGATGTGGATACCCAATTCACGGGCAGCCATACCCAAGTGCAATTCAAGCACTTGTCCGATATTCATACGTGAAGGCACACCCATTGGTGACAACATAATGTCGATAGGTGTTCCATCAGGCATGAATGGCATGTCTTCTGAAGGAACGATAACAGAAACCGTACCCTTGTTACCGTGACGTCCGGCCATCTTGTCACCAACTTGAATCTTACGACGTTGGGCAATGTAGACACGAACCATCATGTTAACACCAGGTGCCAACTCGTCACCGTTTTCACGAGTAAAGATACGAACGTCTTGAACGACTCCGCCTCCACCGTGAGGAACACGCAATGACGTGTCACGGACTTCACGAGCCTTCTCACCGAAGATGGCGTGCAACAAACGCTCTTCAGCTGATAGCTCAGTCACACCCTTAGGCGTAACCTTACCAACCAAAAGATCACCGTCTTCAACTTCAGCACCGATACGGATAATACCGCGCTCGTCCAAGTTCTTCAATTGCTCTTCACCTGTGTTAGGGATTTCGCGAGTGAACTCTTCAGGGCCAAGCTTCGTATCACGCGCCTCTGATTCGTATTCTTCAATGTGAATTGACGTGTAAACATCATCGCGGATCAAACGTTCGTTGATGATGATGGCATCTTCGAAGTTATATCCTTGCCAAGTCATGAAGGCGATCAATGGGTTTTGTCCCAAAGCCAACTCACCTTGCTCCATTGATGGACCATCGGCCAAAACTTCGTCGGCATCAACTGCATCCCCAACCTTAACGATTGGACGTTGGTTGTAGTTCTTACCGGCGTTTGAACGACGGAACTTCATCAATTCGTACTTATCAAGTGAACCATCTTCACGACGGATGCGGATTTCGCGACCGTCAACATACTCAACCGTACCAGGGTACTTTGCGATAATCGCAACACCCGCGTCGTGGGCAGCCTTGTATTCGATACCCGTACCAATCAATGGTGCGTGTGGATCGATCAAAGGAACCGCTTGACGTTGCATGTTGGCACCCATCAAGGCACGGTTTGAGTCATCGTTTTCCAAGAAAGGAATTGCGGCCGTGGCAACGGCAACAATTTGCTTAGGTGAAACGTCCATGTAGTCAACTTGGTCGATAGAAACTTCGACGTTTTCATCACCCTTACGAGCCAAAACAACGTCAGAAGCAAATGATCCATCTTCGTTCAAAACTGAGTTACCTTGGGCAACGATGAAGTTATCTTCTTCGTCGGCCGTCAAGTAGTCAATCTTGTCCGTAACCTTGTGCGTATCCCAGTCAACACGACGGTATGGTGTCTCAATGAATCCGTAACGGTTAACACGACCGTACGTAGCCAATGAGTTGATCAAACCGATGTTAGGACCTTCAGGCGTTTCGATAGGGTCCATACGTCCGTAGTGCGTGTAGTGCACGTCTCGGACTTCATAACCGGCACGGTCACGAGTCAAACCACCAGGTCCCAAGGCTGAAAGACGACGCTTGTTCGTCAATTCTCCAAGAGGGTTAGTTTGGTCCATGAATTGTGACAATTGTGATGAACCGAAGAACTCCTTAACAGCTGCCACAACTGGGCGGATGTTAATCAATTGTTGTGGTGTAACCGTATCTGGGTCTTGGATAGACATACGCTCACGAACCACACGCTCCATACGGCTCAAACCGATACGGAATGTGTTTTGCAACAATTCACCCACACGACGGATACGACGGTTACCCAAGTGGTCAATGTCGTCCGTTGCGCCGATGCCCAATGGCAAGTTCAAGAAGTAGTTCATACCAGCGATGATATCAGCTGGTTGGATCGTACGAATTGACTCGTCAAATTGACCGTTACCGATCACTGGCAAAGTCTTTTCTGGATCCTCTGGGTTTTCAACCAAGATTGTTTGCAACGTCATAGGCGTCGTCACAACACCTTCGTCTGAAGGCGTAAATGTCGTCGTCTTAAAGTCGTCACGATCTAGGTAAGGTGCCAAGTCGGCCATAACCTTCTTGTCGATTAGCGTACCCTTTTCGGCGATAACTTCACCAGTTTCAGGGTCAGCCAACGTTTCACCCAACGTCAAGCCCATCAAACGCGTCTTCAATGACAACTTCTTGTTGATCTTGTAACGACCAACTGGTGCCAAATCGTAACGCTTTGGGTCAAAGAAGCGCGCTGTCAACAACGCACGTGATGAATCAGCCGTCTTTGGCTCACCTGGACGCAGACGCTCGTAGATGTCCTTCAATCCTTCTTCGACACGAGAGTCGTTGATATCCTTGTGAACATCCTTATCCAACGTCAATGAGATTGAATCGTATTGGTCACCCAAAATTTGCAAAATCTCTGAGTCAGATCCGTAACCCAAGGCACGAACCAATTCAGTGATTGGCAACTTACGCGTACGATCAATACGTACGTAGCTCAATCCCTTGGCATCTGTTTCATATTCCAACCAAGCACCACGGCTTGGGATGAAAGTCGTTCCGTAGTTAGGACGACCATTCTTATCCAATTCCTCGTTGTAGTACACACCAGGAGAGCGGACAAGTTGTGAGACGATAACACGCTCAGCTCCGTTAATGATGAACGTACCTGATGGCGTCATCAATGGGAAATCACCAAAGAACACATCTTGTGACTTGATTTCACCAGTTTCTTGGTTCGTCAAGCGCAACGTTACGTGCAATGGTGCTGAGTAATTAGCATCGTGGTTACGTGCTTCTTCTACTGTGTACTTAGGCTCCATGAGCTTATAGTCCACAAATTCCAATGACAACTTACCTTGGAAGTCCTCGATTGGCAAAATGTCCGTAAACATTTCGCGCAATCCTTCATCCAAGAACCAGTTGTATGAGTCCGTTTGGATCTCAATCAAGTTAGGCAAATCAAGGACTTCCTTGATTCGTGCGTAACTACGACGAACACGGTGCTTACCGTACTTTACAAGCGTTCCTACCAAGTTTTCCACCTCGCTTTGATTTGGCCAACTGCGCACACCAGTTTCTTTACAGTTTGATTACAATATCTGTTTTTTACCGGTTTTTGAGTGCAAAAAAGACAACGGCATTTCCATTGATGAAAACACCACTGCCCTTGCTATAAAGGCATTCAGGGACAATATTTCCTGTCTGCCGTTGTCTATGCACAATTAAACTACCTTATAGTATACAAGAAAAAGCAAGTAATATCAAGATTTTAAACCTTTGTCAATACTTGCTTTTTCAATTTGTTGTGTTTATTCTGTGACCGCTTCTTGACTGTTCGTCTTTGACTTCACATTAATTGTGATTTCGCCACTCTTAGCACCAATCGTGACAACATCATTCGTCGTCACCTTACCAGCCAATAACTCTTCAGACAAACGATCTTCAACCTTCGTTTGCAACGCACGACGGATTGGACGTGCGCCATACTCTGGATCGAAGCCAGCCTCAGCAACCACATCAATGGCCGCTGGCGTAATCTTCACGTCAAAGCCTTGATCAGCGATACGCTTCAAGACTGACTTGGCCATCAACTTCACGATTTGGTGAAGTTCTGGCTTCGTCAATGAGTGGAAGACCACAATTTCATCAATACGGTTAATGAATTCCGGACGGAACGTCTCACGCAACGTCTTACGAACCGTCTCATTCATCGCATCGTAATCCTTTGACTTATCAACGGCACCAAAGCCGACTGACTTTTCATCACGAACACGAGTTGCACCCAAGTTAGACGTCATGATGATAATCGTGTTACGGAAATCAACCTTACGTCCCTTGGCATCCGTCAAGTAACCATCGTCAAAGACTTGCAACATCAAGTTGTAAATATCAGGGTGTGCCTTTTCAGCTTCATCCAATAGCACAACTGAGTATGGGTTACGACGAACCTTTTCAGTCAATTGGCCACCTTCTTCGTAACCAACGTAACCAGGTGCTGACCCGACCAAACGGCTAGCTGAGTATGCTTCACGGTATTCAGACATATCAACACGAATCATGTTGTCTTCTGAACCAAACATAGCTTCAGCCAAAGCCTTGGCCAACTCAGTCTTACCAGTACCCGTAGGTCCCAAGAACATAAACGTTCCAATTGGACGTTGTGGATCCTTCAAGCCTGAACGTGCACGACGAATTGAACGAGCGATGGCTGATACCGCTTCATCTTGCCCAACAACACGGTTGTGCAAAACCTTCTCCAAGTTCAACAAACGCTCTTGTTCTGACTTCTCCATTTGCGTTAGTGGAATACCAGTTTGCTCTGAAACAACTTCTGCAATATCATGCGTCGTAACTTCAAGGTCATAACTAGCTGACCCTTCTGGTTGTTCAGCATCGCGGTCTGCGATGTACTTATCAACCTTCTTCTTCTGGGTCATTTCCTTCTTACGCAATTGAGCTGCCAATTCGAAATCAAGCGCTTCGATAGCGGCATCCTTTTCAGCGCGGATGGTTTGCAACTTTTCCTCAAGCTTAGCCAACGGCGTCTTGTGACCAGAACGGTCAATGCGCACCTTGGCAGCTGCTTCATCCATGATATCGATAGCCTTGTCAGGCAAGAAGCGATCCGTCACGTAACGAACTGACAACTTAACAGCATCAACTACTGCGTCATCAGAGATGGCCACTTGGTGGTGTTGCTCGTAACGACTCTTCAAGCCCTTCAAGATTTCAATCGCATCAGCTTCAGATGGCTCGTCAACTTGCACTTGGGCAAAACGACGTTCCAAAGCAGCATCGGCTTCAATGTACTTTTGGTACTCATCCAAAGTCGTCGCACCAATCGTTTGCAATTCACCACGGGCCAAGGCTGGCTTCAAGATGTTTGACGCATCAATCGCCCCCTCAGCACCACCGGCACCAATCAACGTGTGCAACTCATCAATGAACAAGATCACATTGCCATCGCGTTGGATTTCGTCGATAACCTTCTTCAAGCGGTCTTCAAACTCACCACGATACTTTGTTCCAGCGACCAATGACCCCATATCTAGCATCATCAAACGCTTCTTTGCCATGTCAGCTGGCACTTCGCCAGCGACAATCTTTTGGGCCAAACCTTCAGCAATCGCCGTCTTACCAACACCAGGCTCACCAATCAATACTGGGTTGTTCTTTGTGCGACGTGACAAGATTTGAATAACACGCTTCACTTCAGCAGAACGGCCAATGACAGGGTCCATGTGGTGATCACGGGCTTGTTGTGTTAAATCACGGGCCAATGAATCCAACGTTGGCGTACCTTCTTGTTGACCTTGTTGGTTACCACGACGGCTACCCCGGGCGTCCTTCTTACGCGCTGTATCATTAATACCCAACTTGCGCAAAATGACACGACGCATCTCACCTGGGTTAGCATCCAATGCAATCAAGATACGTGATGACAAGATTGAGTCATCAGCCAACAATGCCAACAACATGTGCTCCGTGCCGACACGACCTTGTTGCATGTTACGCGCTTCTTCACCAGCTAATTGCAACACTTCACCAGCCTTTGGTGAGTATGGCAAGTAAGCTTCCTTTTCAGCGCGTGATAGCGTACCGTAACCCGTAAAGCGCTCAATTTCCTCACGAATATCATCATCAGAAATATTAAATTGTTGCATTACCTTGCTGGCAATACCCTCTTTTTCAATCGCCAAGGCCAAAAGCAAGTGCTCCGTCCCAACGGCTTGGTGCTTAAAATACTTTGCTTGTTCTTGTGCCAAAACTAAAACGTTCTTTGCACTAGGTGTGTATTGATTATCCATAATTATTTACGCTCACTTTCAAACCGTAATCGGTTTAATAATTGACGCAGCAATTGTCCGCGTAGCTGTCCGGCCATCCGGGCATCCCCTACCGCTAATGCTTCCTTTGATAACATCGTTAATACAATCTTACCTTCCCGTTCAGTTAACAGTTCATCCCGGTATAAGCTTTCGATGATGTCGGTTGCTTCGCGTACGCTCACTACCTCTGAGAGACTTTGAATCAATTCTTCTATAAAACGTGGGTCAGTCCGTAGCGGAATTTGGACAATCCGAATATATCCACCGCCACCACGTTTTGACTCCACTATATAGCCGTTTTGAATCGTAAAACGTGTCTTAATGACATAATTGATCTGCGACGGCACGACATCGAAACGTTGTGCGAGTTCAGATCGACGAATTTCAATTTTCTCTGATTGCCGCAAAATCTGTTTCAGATACGTCTCGATAGCATCTGACATGTTTTGATCAGCCATGCGCGTGCCCCCTTGACCAATGTTGACATTATTATAAAACGCACTGCTTTGCAATGCCAATAATTTGTCGTGGTTTTCGCACACTTTCTGTAAGTTTACCATTACTCACAGTTTCTAAACAAAATTTTTCACAGATTTCCGCATACCCATACTGTAACAAATAATTATATCGATTCGACACGTATTCATTGGTAAAAACACGACAGAAAAACCACCAAGAAATATCTTGATGGTTTTTCCAATCGATGGGCCTAGCAGGACTCGAACCTGCAATACCCGGTTCGTAGCCGGGGTGTTTATCCAATTAGCATATAAGCCCAAAACATTTAATTCGTTGCCTCAACAACATAATTAATAATATCAATTCACTTCCCGTTTGTAAAGGATTTTTTATCGAATTTTTTTAAGAAAGCAAAAACCCACACCTTCAGATGCGGGCTTTTTAAAATTATTGACCTAATAGCTTACTATTACGTGCCACTTTTCGGTTTGGAAAAACACCAAATATCATGATGATCAGTACCATCACTAAAACAACCCCTTGCGCGGCCACTGCTTCAACTGGAACTGACATCACAGTCGTCCCCATCTGCGCCATGCTATTGAAGTCAATCGCAAAGTGCAAGATAATCCCGTACAAAATTGAGCCTGTCCGTGCATAAATTGCCGTAAAGATTAGACCAACCCACGTTGCGAACAATACTTGTGACAGTGTGGACGTTAAATCTTGACCAGAGGCCATATTTGTTAAATGTAATAAACCAAAAAAGACAGATGAATAAATTGCTGCCTGAAACGGTGCATTCCGACGCTTTTGTAAGACACGTAGCAGAATATAGAAAATGCCGGCTCGTAAAATTACTTCTTCAAGAATACCAGCTTCAAGTGCTCGTAATGTTAGCGACGCCGCTTGTTCAAAGCGATAATGTACGATGTTAGATGCACCAAAAATTAACCTTAGCGCAACGATAATCACATAGCAAACCAACGGCACCCAACTAGCAAACTTCGTAAATTTTAGACCGATATCATGTTGCAACAATTGGCCCATAATGCGTACGACGACGAACAACGTCAAGATGGCATAGACAATCGTCGCAATCGCCTCAATAAAATCGGGCACATGAAACAGCATCATACCATGCTCTAAAACAAAGTAACCTAGTAACAAACCGATCACTGTAATCAGCGCTCTTTTTTCATTTTTAGTCATAGCGAAGCCTACTTTACTGGTGCATCTTGTTCACGAATAAAGTCACGTGAAAAGACAGTCTGTCGAACAAAAATCGTTGGCATCGCAATCAATGACGGTACGATCGTCATTAACGTTGTCCCATACGTCGAGATGACGGTGTTGTTTGTAAAGAAAACACCAATTGATTGATGCGTCAAGACGACATACCCTAGGTAAATCAAGATGATTAAAGCGAACATGATTACATACCATGTCAAAGTTAACATGAAGAGTTGTCCTTTATATCCCTTCATTTGATCATCAGACCAACCAATGTACGCCAACGCACCTTGCAATGGACGTCCTTTTTCAAAATCATCAACAGCTTTAGGAATTGCTTGCGTATAAGCGTAGGCCTTCACAATACCCGGAATCAGGAGTAATATGCTCCACAACATTGTGAAAATCGCCTGTAATACACTGATTTTTATTAATACCCAAAGCAACCGGCCATTTTTGAAGTAATCGAAAACGCCACGTTCAGACCGATTAAAGATAATCAATTGGTAAAGTGTACCCAACATTACCGCCCCAAATATAGTTGCAACTAAAGCTAAAATCAGGCTACCGCCATAGAACTCACCAATTTTATCATCAATGACGTCCCCAACCAAAGTAAAGAAAAGATCCCCAACAACCGCAATTAGGGCAACCAGCAACACCCGCTTAATCGCTAAAAAGCCACGACTATCCCGAATAATATCCGTATTTCTACTCATAAATAAATCCTCCAAAAACCAAACATTACAAATACGTTACCATTTATTTTCAGTAAGAACAATTGACCAAAAATATACCATTTCATTGAAATATTAGTCGATTGTGTTTTTGTGGCGTTATGTAAAATTATTTATGACCTATACCGTTTTAAAAAAGCAACTGTCAAAATGACAGTTGCTTTCATGTTTTATTTATTTTTTCATTGCACGTTTAATTAATGTACTGACTTGATTAGCTACGTCTTCCTGCCATGCCGTCACTGCAAACGACGTTGGCCACATCGCCCCATCATCCAGTTGGGCGGCGTCATTAAACCCAATTGTGTTATACCGGCTTTGAAATTTCGTAGCCGGTTGGAAAAAGAGTACTACTTTACCGTCCGCATTTGCATACGCTGGCATACTGTACCATGTTTTGGGTTGCAACTCTGGCGCAATCTCTCGCACTAAGTCATGCAATTTCGCCGCGATAAACGCCTCATCATCCGGCATTTCAGCAATTTTCTCCAGCAAATCGGCCTCTGGATTCTTCTTACTACGCTTATTTGCCTGTTCTCGTCGTAATTCAGCTGCTCGTTCTTTCATCGCCTGTTTTTCAAAATCTGAAAATCCGCTTTGTTCAACCATTTGTTCACCATTTTCTTTCAAACTTTCTTGGCCTAAGTATAGCAAAATGCCACTGGCATGACAGCAAAAAATATGGCAACCAAACAAAGCTGGTCGCCATATCCATCTAATTTGAAATGTCCATATGCTCTAAGTGAGTAAACGTCGCTTCCAGGGTTTGTTTCAGGTGCTGATCATAAATTTCATAATAGACCCGATTACCTGACGTTTCGCGCGTCACCACGTGATTCTGATACAAAATTGCCAAATGTTTCGACACCGTCGGTTGCGCAATTCCAGTTTGCGCAACCAATTCACTCACATAAACGGGGCCTGGGTGCATCACCATATAATGCAAAATCGCTAATCGGCTCTCATTACCTAAAACTTTGTAAAAGCCGGCAACCGCCCGTAATAGCGCTTGTTCCTGTGCCATCTTATCACCCAACCTTTAAATTGTGTTGCAGTTAACTTCTAAGTGCGTTTCTGCCTGAATCGTTGTGTGGGCAATGCCAAACTCATGTTTCAGCGTTTCCGTAATATCATCAAGGTCAGCATCGTTAAATGTCGGTGTAACGGCTAAGTGCGCTGTTAACGCCGCCTCAGTCGTCGAAATCCCCCAAATGTGAAGATCATGGACTGACTTTACGGCCGCATGGTTTGCCAAGTAGTCCGCGATACCCGCCTCATCAATACCCGCCGGGACCCCATTGAGTAGCAAATTCAGCGACTGCTTGAATACATCCCATGAACTAACTACAATCACAATCCCAATTAAGGCTGACACCAACGGGTCAATCCAGTTCCAACCAGTCAGGGCAATCAATACACCTGAAATCACGACGCCGATCGAAACGCCGGCATCGGCCAACAAGTGAATATAAGCGCCACGTGCGTTCAAATCATGTTCTTGCTGACCACTTTTGGCAAAGAAATGTGCTGCCAGGAAATTAACTAAAATCCCAACTAACGCCACCCAAATCACGATGTCGCCGTCAACATGTGCCTTACCATTTATTAATTTATCAATGGCTTCAAACCAGATAATTCCAACGGCAATTAATAGCAAAATGGCATTGATCGCACTGGCAAGAATGGTCGTGTTATGAAAGCCGTATGTCCGTCGACGTGTTGCTTTCAACCCAAAAACTAATACTGCTAGCCAAGACAAAATTAACGACGCGACGTCACTCACACTGTGCAGTGCGTCCGCAAACAAGGCTGTCGAACCGGCCAATTTTGCGAAAATCATTTCCCCAATGATAAAAGCCAAATTTAGTCCAATACCGATCAAATACGGCGTCTGATTATTCTGTTCAATTTCATGATGATGCGTGTGTGCCATCTTCATCCCCTCCGTTTCCAATATGTCACTTATGGTATATGCCAATTATGGCATATTAAAAAGTAGAGTTCAAATGATACCTGTCATTTTATGGACTTTGGTTATCTTTCAGTAAATACACTGGCCAACCAGTCGGCAATCGTCGCCATGACTGCTTCAGTATTCGCTGTTTGTGTCACTTCAATCGTAAACGCCTGCACATCTTCAAAAAAATTTGGCGTGGGGTCATAGCCATTGGCAGTCAAGAAGGTTTGTACAACTAGCATGGCCGTTCGCTTACTACCATCCACAAATACTGGTGTTTTGACAATTTGTTGCATCATGTAGGCCGCTTTCAGCCAAATTGTCGGGTACATTTCCTGTCCGAATACAATTTGCTGTGGTTGCGTAATCACAACATCAAACGCTCGTGGCGACTGCACGCCTGCGTTACCGCCACCGAGTGTTGCAATTGCCGTTTCATTTAGATGCAACACTTCAGCAGCTGTTAAATACTTTACCTGATTCATGGATTAACCACCAATTTCTATAAAAAATGACGCTTGAGCATCAATGCCAAACGTCATGTTTCATTACTTATTTTTGAAGTTCCAACAAGCGCGCGCGCAATGCGTCATCGTACGCTGTCAAGTACAAACCGTACTTACCGCGCTTGATTAAGACGTTCAATACGTTTGCGATAAACGCCTTAAATTCATCTTCCGTAAACTTACGATCTTGACGCTTCTTGAAAATTTCCTTGTGAGAATACTTTTCTGGAATAATTGTCACGCTATCAGTCTTTGGATCATAACCAAATGAAGGACCAATAATCATCCCCACATAATTCAAATCAAATCCTTGCAACGTGTAAATCGTTCCAACCTGAGTAATTGATCCTTCACGCTTAGCCCAGTGGGTACGCTGTGGATCCCATTCATCCCAAGGCAAGTTAAAGGTGTCCATCTCGACGTTGTGACGACCATCAATTCGTGGGAAGCCAGACGTGGCGACCACGCGACTTTGACCGAACTCCTTATTCTTTTCCTTAATTGCTTCGTACAAATCGCCAGCCTTATCGAAGACCTTAAATTCAAACTCAGAATTATATGGAAATGGCTTCAAAGGCTTTTCAGCCGTCAAATCATCCAACCAGTCAACTTGTTCCTGGCTCGCTACCATTCGATATTGGAAGTCCATGTCAAATTGGTGATATGGGTTGTTACCAATCGTCTTAAACAACAAGTCCTTGTCCCAGTACATCTTTGACTGGAACACTTGCGCAAAATCGTAAACAACGACAACGACCTTAGCCAATGACATCAAATCTGCCAATTGGTTTTCACCATTGTAGTGCATGTAAGGTTCAGGCTTTGATAGCAATAAGTGGGCCTCATCAACGAAAATGACATCGTATTGCCAGTTACGCTTTTGCGCATTGTTAATCAACGGTGTCGGACGCGTAATATCCTTATCACGCATGCCTGGAATATCAACGGCCAAATCCTTGTAGGCTTTAAACAACTCCGGGTGGTTCACAACCAACGCCGTCTTGTACCGCTTGTCCGTCATATACTTGGTAACTAAGTTCATTAAAACAACTGACTTACCAGTGCCGGCTGCACCTTGAATAATTGCAACACGGTGATCATTTTGCTTCAAGCCATCACCAATGTAGGCATTCATATTAGAAATAACAGCTTCTTGCTCCGCTGAAAGATTATCAACGAAAAATTGTTCTTTTAAAATTTTATTCATAATAAAAGACATTATACAACGTAAGTAGTCCTTGTGCTATTTCGATGCCAATTTTTTCATCATTAATACATCCGTTTGTTGGTCAGTCCCCATATAGAAATCATGCGCCTCACCCGTTAACGTGAAGCCCATCTTCTCATAGAATGCGATGGCATTTGGGTTGTGTTCCCAGACCCCAAGCCAAATTTGGTGCTTATCTAGTGACTTAGCTAGTCGCTCGGCTTCACCGATAAACACACGGCCGAGACCTTGCCGTTGGAAACTTCGGCGTACATAAATGCGCTCAACTTCAAGCGCATCCTCGCCCATTTTTTCTGACTGCGCGTCATCCACATTTAGCTTGAGATATCCTGCAATTTTTTCGTCCACTAAGACAAAATAAAACATTGATGCCGGGTTGGCTAATTCAGCTGTTAGTTTCTCTGGTGTATACGCCGCTGCCAGGTAATCACGCATGTTTTCGGCCGTATTTTGCGCACCAAACGTATCTGAAAATGTTTCAATTGAAATATCCCGTAGTGTGTCCAAATCCTTGGTTGTCAATCGACGTAATGTCATACTCATCCTTAATCTCCTCGTCTTTAATAGTTACGGTGTTGCCCCTTTTTTACAGCGTTCCAATCGGCTGCGACATTTTCACGCATCCGTTTCAACATGGCGTTCAATTGTTGCACCTCTGCATTGGAAAATCCTTGTAACGCCACAGCTTCCGAGTAATCATTTTCACGTTTAATCACCTGGTAAATGGCGCGCCCCTTTTCTGTTGCCCGAAGATGTTTAATTTTCAAATTAGCGGGATTATCACGTTTCTCGACTAATCCATCGGTAATTAATTTCTTAACAGCCCGCGACACCGTTGTGCGATCGACCATAATCAAATCTGACAACGCCTCTTGGATAATATCAGGCTGTTCAACAATTCGCACTAAGTACAAATATTGTCCTTTGGTTAAATTAAATTCTTTAAATTCCACATTGCTTATCGAATCTAGGGCACGCGCAATCATGCCAATTTCTCTTAAGTTAGCTGTCATATTTCCGTCCTCACGTATAGTCTATAACCTTTTTGTTGCATTTGCAACAAAAAGCGGTAATCGTCAAATCGATTACCGCTTTTATAGAGTTTATTAAACTAGTGCATCATAGTCCGCATCTGAAACTGGCTCAAGCCATTCTGGCGTTCCAGCCGTAATTGCAATGTGCTCAAACCAACTATCTTTCTTGGCACCGTGCCAATGCTTCACACCATCACGTGTCACGATAGTATCACCCTTTGTCAGTGACTGAGCAGGTTGTCCTTCTTCTTGATACCACCCTTCACCAGCAGTCACCAATAAAATCTGATAGCCGTCATGGTGAATGTGCCAATTATTTCGTGATCCTGGTTCAAACGACACTGAACCAATCCCAATCTTTTCATCCGGCGACGTCACCAAATTGGTCAAATACGTGTCCCCGACAAAAAATTCGCCATAGGGATTTAGAACACCCGCTGAAAAGATTGTCCCCGTTTTAATTTCTGGAAACTTTGCCATTATGCTACCTCGTAAACTTCTTTTGCGATATTAAATGCTGACCAGGCTTTAGGCCAACCAACGTAGAATGCCAAGTGGGTAATAATTTCAGCTACTTCATCAACAGTCAGACCATTCTCTTTAGCTTTCTGCATGTGGAAGGGCAATTGTTCAAACGCCCCTGTCGCAATCAGTGCGGTAATCGTTGCAAACGACCGATCACGAGCTGAAAGTTCCGTCTCGCGTGACCAAACCTGGCCAAACAGGACCTCGTCATTTAATTCTGCAAACTTAGGTGCAAACGCGCCCAACGCGTCATGACCTGCAGTTACCTTCTCTGCCATATCACTCATCTCCGTTCTTAATCTAACGTGCCCCCGAAAACTGGGAAGCCACTAAATTCACCATAATCATTAAACGTAACCTGCTTTAACAGCGCCATATCATCATCACTAATGGTAAAGTCGACTGTTGCGTTATGACGCATGTGGTCTTCAGACAGCGTCTTTGGCAAAGGCAAGGCATCCAATTGCAACAAGTAGCGAATCCCCAATTGTGGTACCGATACACCATACTTATCAGCAATTTGTTGCAAGTTCGGATTCTTCAGCATTTCACCGTGACCAAATGGCGAATAGGCTTCAATTTGAATATCGTGTTGCTTGGCATAATCAAAGAGACCAAATGGCACATTGCCGATGTGCGCCAAAACTTGATCTACAGCAGGCTTAATGCGTCCGTTATCAAGAATGTTCTGCAAGTCAACTTCATCAAAGTTTGAGACACCGATTGTTCGAATCTTACCAGCATCAACGGCCTCTTCCAGTGCACGCCAAGCAGCCAGATTACCGGCAAAGAAACGGTCCTCTTTTTGGAAATCAACCCAAGGCTTTGGTGAATGAATAATCATCATATCGATATAGTTCAACCCTAAATCAGCCAATGATTGGTCAATGGCAGCCACCGCATCATCATAGTCCTTGATTTCACCGGCTAGTTTGGTTGTCACGAAAATATCTTCCCGTCGCACGCCACTGTCACGGACGCCACGACCGACACCAACTTCATTTTCATAGGCTTCAGCCGTATCAATATGCCGGTAGCCCACTTGAATCGCCGTTTTAACAGCTTGGGCTGCGTCATCATTATCGGTAATCATCCACGTGCCAAACCCAATCTTTGGGATTTCAACACCATTATTTAATTTGTAGGTTTCATCAAAAATTGTCATGTTCATGCTCCTCGTTCTTTCAAAATCACACGGACCGTCGCCTCACGTGGTCCGGCACCCAACATCGGTGGCATATAGGCGCTGTCCGCATACTTTGTCTGATAGGCAGTATCAATTGCCGCCTGAAGTTGCTCATGGCCAGCACCCGAAATGAGTTCAAAGGCGACGCGATACGTCTGACCAGCGATGGTGATTTCACCCGCCCCTTGGCTCTTTGCTGATCCGTACCAACGTGATTGCAACCCATTCCAGGCGCGAACGTATAACTCATCGTCGACAACGACCGACCAAATCCATGTTGGTGTCCCCGGCGTGCGACCATCAGCTCGATAAGGCGCAATATGAACATCATCTGCCCGACTAAAGTCGTTAACTTGTTCTGATGTTAGTGTCATCTTAGCCACCTCCCTTGTATCTCAAGTGTAGTGCGTTATACTTTTTATTACTAATGCTTTGTTTTTATAACAAACTATAACGAGAGGTAATAATATGGAATTACGCGTTTTAAGATATTTCCTAGCTGTTGCACGCACTGGCACCCTAACCGCCGCTGCGGCTCAGTTAAACGTGACACAACCTGCTTTATCACGTCAGTTAAAACTGCTTGAAACTGAACTCGGTGTGCAACTGATTAACCGTGAACATAAGCCTGTCACGCTAACCCCTGAAGGTATCTACCTGGTCAAACAAGCTGAAGACATGATTGCAATTGCTGACAAAACCGTTACCAATTTACAATCCAAGGAAGCGATTGCCGGTGTTATCACGATTGGTGCGGCTGAAACAGTGATGTTCGATCACGTTATCCAGGCAATTTCTAAATTGCAACGTGACTACCCTAACGTCACAATTACTTTAATTTCTGGCTCAACAACTGACTTACTGGCTCGCCTTAATCAAGGCGAACTCGACTTCCTATTTGCTCTTGATTTCACGCAAAAAGCTTCTTATGATTACCTCGACTTTCCAGATGCGGATGTTCGTGGGGTCTTTATCAACCGGCATCATCCCCTGGCCAGTGAGCCAGCAATCACAGCTGAACAACTCACCCAATACCCCGTCGCGATTTCAAGGCAGTCCTCGTTTAACGATTCCTTAGTAGAAGAACTCGGCTTGAAAGCATCGCAGCTGAATATTCGCATGAAGTATAATCTGATTGGTAATGCCCGCATGTATCCATTAGTTGACGACCAGCTCCTCTTGGTCGGTATCGCTGGGGTGATCAATGCCCCTGAGTTACTATTCAAACCATTTACACCTGAAAGCATTTCAACAGGAACTATGATTTGGAAGCATACTCCCTTCTTAACCCCACTGCACGATGAATTTATCCATTATTTGGAGAATGAACTCCCAATTAAATAGTGCCACGCAGAAAGGGCTACCAAAATAAATTGGTAGCCCTTTTCTTTGTTATTAATATTAGTAAATTAATTAGTGAAATGAGTTTCTCGGCGCTGACGCCACGCCAACCCTGCCGCAAGAACGCCACCGATTGCCAGATATGTTAAAAATGAAGGCCAATACCAGTTTGCATACGAAACCCAGTCAAACACCTCGGTTAGCACACCAAACAAAACAGCACTAATGACTGCTCCTCCCCAATTAGGTGCTAACGACATAATCACGGCCACTAAGGCAATTGCTAAGTAGAACAACAACTCGGCAAAATTGTGGCGAATTACAAGTTTTGGAACTGCGAAAATTACCATTATATACAGTAAATTTTTCGACCACGTGTTCATATTTTTTAACATCATTGGCCTCCTACTGTTTTGTTAGGCGTTCGCTTTCGGCCAACATCCCTAACATTTCTTGTTTTGTCGCATCAGTAGCGTTAACCGCAATCGTAATCCAATGCCGCTTATTCATATGATAAGCACGGGTAATCCCGCGCGTTTTAATCATCTCGTCAACGTGGTCAGGCGTTAGTTTCAACGTCAAATACAACACCGCCTCACGTTCAAAAATCATTGCCGTAATTTTGTTACTGGCGTTATGCTTCATAACTGTCCAAATAATCGTCTCATGTGAATTGGTTTTGTTAAATGGATACGTTTCATGAGTCGCCGCATGGTCTTGTACCAGCGCGATCAACTGTTCTCTGGTGTACATCTGAGTCGCTCCTCCAATCATGTTTTACCATAATAGCACAGACAACTTGGACGGCACCTCTACATTTTTATAGTCAACGCAAAATCACGTTTACGCACGAAACCAAGACAGTCTACCGACAGTATAACGCCAACACCCGTTTTGCTTTCTCTAGCGTTGTCGCATCCGGCGCCTCGTAAATTTTGATTACTTCCAATACTTCTTTGCCAGCGACGGTTTTGTACCGCTTAACCCCGTCATGGGTTGGATCGCTATTATAATCACCCCAATAACCACCACCATGAGGATCTTTAAGCAGCCAATATTTATCATCTGTAACCCGCCCAGTCCGATTCTCCACGATACTTAGTGCGTAATCCAAGCCATGTTTTCGTGCATCCAACACCAACGCCCGCTCAGTCCGGTTCACCGGTAAGATATTCTGGATAGTCGGCTTATCGGGGGCTAATACGTCATCAGTATGCGTCACCGCTACAAATGCACCCGCAAAACCAATCAATAGTAACAAAATCGTTTTCATGCTATTCCCTCTTATATGATATATTTCATCAATATATTCATATAATCATATAAATACGAAGGAACAGTGACCACTGATACTTTATTGCCAGCTGCCAGGCTAAATTTTAACGTTTTTTGCCTTATTACCTCTCAAAATTTGACCAATCAACAGCTGCAAATTGCCTTTTTTCAACTATCTTGCAATAATGAATTTAATTTTTTACTACAGAAACTGGAGATTCAATATGACAGTCACCGTTAATTTATATTACACCGGTACCAACGGTGCAGCGCAGGCTTTTGCAAAAGAGATGCTTGAAACGGGTGTCGTAGCCCAAATCCGCGCCATGCCTGGTAATGAACGTTACGAGTATTTTCAACCGCTTAATGATTCTGAAACGATCCTTTTGATTGACGCCTGGCAAAATCAGGCCGCCATTGACGTGCACCACGCCTCTCCAATGATGGCTGAAATTGCACGTCTACGAGAAAAATATGATTTACATATGCGTGTTGAACGATACTTATCCGATGAGGATGGTATACCAGACGCTGATGCAACTTTCATTCGTAAATAATCCCTATGACACTGGTTCAATTTTATGAATCGGTGTTTTTTAATTTAACGCTTCCGTCACAACACTATTTTGAATATTATTACGATAAATCTTTGGCCTTCATTCGTTCCAGTTCCTGTTGAACTTTCTTCTTACGGGCATCCAAGCTACTTAGCCAAATACCATTTAAAATTGCTTCACCAGCTAGCAGCGGTGTTAATGCACTGAAGAATGACGTATGATAGAAAATCACCAAATAACCAACAAGCACGGCAAATAATACACTTGGTACAGCCCCAAACCATTTTGGCAAATAGCGATCCGCCAGATAAATAACTGCCGCTATTAACATCCCCATCATTAGTCCTTTAAAATCACTCATTTATTTGCCTCCCGATAATCCGAAATAATTTCCTTTGCAACATCCAACGATATTTTTTCCGCAATCACCATCTTCATAATGCGGCCTTCAAAACTATTAGCTTGTTTACTATCAATTAAATTAATGGTCTGAATGACCATATTCAACCTTGTTCTAACAGTTGGGTAACTCACATCATATATCTTTGCTAATTGCTTAAGTGACCCAGAAGAAAGTACCAATTGTTTTACAAATTCCTGATCTTCAGTACTCAACTCTAAAAACCATTCCATCGCTGTACTCCTTTAACATTGTTTATTT
>ERZ894226.65-NODE-65-length-90571-cov-9.224027_pt1 | contig 90571 bp, 81 predicted proteins | sample MGYA00380294_ERZ894226 | MGnify/ENA primary metagenome ERZ894226 (study PRJEB32331, sample SAMN06328434) | human gut metagenome | biome: human gut microbiome; feature: stool | host: Homo sapiens | collected 2014-10-29 ... | reverse complement strand
AATTATTTTCGTCCCACGCGACACGGCGCCGGTGTCTGAAGTGACATTGCCGGTTACGATTGCTTCAGATGCCGCAACATCTGTATCAGAAGTGACAGCTGACGATTATCAGACGGCCTTAGCTGCGGAAGTTGCAGATGCCATGGGTGAGGATATTGTCGTGGAGACACCGTCAATGCCATCGTCAGCGCCAACGATTGTGGTTTCGAGCGCGACAGACACGTCGACGTCAACTTCAGTTGCAGCGTCATCGTCTGCAGCGGGATCATCTGCAGTCGCTAGTTCAGTTGCACCAACGACACCGGTTGACACGACGGTGGATAACACGGTGCCAAGTACAACGCCAACTGCCGTGTTGCCAGTTAATCCAGGTAACGAAACAGACGTAGTTACCGGTAGTTTAACGGCTACCCAGCGCCAAACGATTGTGACAGCCGCCTTGAAGTACGCCGGGCAGGGTATTCCTTACGTTTGGGGTGGTAAAACACCAGCCGGTTTTGATTGCTCTGGCTTAGCTGCCTGGGTATACCAAGATGCTGGCTTATCATTGCCTTCTTACACAGTTTCGGAAGAATCTTACGTGGCAACAACTGATGTTCGAACCAAGGCTGACGTAATGGCGGTTGCACAACCGGGTGATTTATTATTCTGGGGTGGTCATGGGGCTTCATGGCACGTTGCGATTTACATTGGGGGCGGTCAATATGTGGCAGCGCCCGCACCAGGTAAGAACGTCCAAATTGAAACGGTTGATGAAGTCAACTTTATGCCGAACTTCATCGGCTCATACAACATCTAACTAAAAACGCACCCACATGGCTGTTATCAGCCACGTGGGTGCGTTTTTAGCGATTACTTAACAGTTGCGTCAAGTTCAGCAAGACGTGCGTCAATGATGTCTAAGACAGCTTGGCGGTTGTCAGCTTCTTCCAAGTCATATTGTTGCAAGTCAATTTTAATCTTAGGTGAAGCATCGTACTCTTCGTACCACTTTTGGTAAGCGCTCCACATCTTGAAGTAGTAACTACGAAGCTCGTCGTTATCTTCAAATTGTTCATAATCACGACCACGCTTCTTAATACGGTACAAAATCGTATCAAAGTCAGCGTCGGCGAATACCATCAAATCAGGACGTCCCTTTTGCATAGTTTGGATTTCAGACATCATGTTGTTTAACAAGGTCATATAGACATCCAACTCAGCATCAGAGATATTTCCTTCGCGGTGGTTTTCTTGTGTGAAGAGGGCATCTTCGTAAATTGAACGATCAAGGACATTGTTGTCGTCGGTCAAGGCCTTCTTAATCATCGCAAAGCGCTTGTTCAAGAAGTAAATTTGCAATAGGAATCCATATTGCTTTGGATCAGCGTAGTAAAGTGGTAACACTGGGTTTTCCCCAACGGGTTCAAAGAATGCTTGCGTCCCCAAATGCTTTGCAATCAAATCAGTCAATGTCGTCTTACCAACACCAATCATACCTGCCGTGATAATCACCATGGTAGTCCTTCTTCCTTCAGAATTTTGTATCTTTATATTATCAAACCACGCAATTGTGTTTGATTTGCTGTTAACTATCTTAGCCAAATTTTGAAATTATATCAACGGCTTGACAAATAAAAAACGTCTGCCATACCGGCTAAAACCGCGGTAGACAGGCGTTTGTTTTAAAGTTAAATGTATGTGTCTATTGTGTGACGAAATTCAACGTTCGGAATTAGTCCTTCTTTGTTGCCAAAGCATCACGGATTTCTTGCAAAACGCCCAATTCAGTTTCAAGAACCGTTTCCTCTTCTTCTTCAACTTCCTTGCTTGTCAAAGCTTGTGCCTTACGAACACCCTTCAAGATGAGGAAGACTGCAAAACTTGTCAACAAGAACGTAATCAAAGTTGAGATAAAGGCCCCAATCTTGATGTCGGCTGACCCGATGTGCCAAACGATAGCAGAAAATGAAATTGATCCAGTTACGATACCAACAAGTGGCATAATCAAATCATCAACAACTGACTTAACAACAGTTTGGAAAGCAGCTCCCATAATAAAGGCAACTGCCAAATCCATCACATTTCCGCGCATAATAAAATCACGGAATTCGTTCATAAAACTACGCATAATATACTCTCCTATGTTCCTTTGGTAAGCTAATTATACCTGTACCGTATTTGGGACAGCAAGTAATAACGTTTAACCACATAAACAAAATTTTGAGAAAAAGACATATTTCTAATAAAACGGCCGAATTGCAGTCGTTCTTTGATACAATGACTATTGGAATAATAGGGGGTATTTAAAATGGTTTACAAAATGTTGGTTTCTGATTTAGATGAAACGCTATTAAATGATGACGGTACGGTACACGCGGACAATTTGGCGGCAATCAAGACGGCTGTGGCTCATGGCTTTAAGTTCGTGCCAAACACCGGTCGTTCCTTTAACTCGGTACAAGCGTTGCTGAAGACGTTGGGGTTGTATGACCAAGCGGGCCAGTACGTAATTTCATATAATGGGGCAGCGATTGTTGAAAATAAGGACAATCAAGTGCTTTTGACACGGGGCATGGACCGCGAATTAGCTGCACAAATTTTCCGGGCAGGTTTGGTTAATGACCAGGTCGACGTTCATATTTATACGGTTGACACATTGTTTATTTACAATATTTCACCAACTGATAAACAATATATGGCTGAACGTGGGGTGCCTTACGAATTGATGGCAAGCGATGATTTGGCTTTCTTGGCGAACGAACAGCCCGTTATGAAAGTTATCTTTGAACATCCTGATCAAGCGGTGCGTGAACAGATTCGGGATGCTGTCTTAGCTGCGGTTGGTGCGGATGCTGTTGAAGCAACGTTTTCATCTTCACGATATGTTGAATTTAATACGAAGGGTGTTGATAAGGGGTCAGCTTCGTTGTTGCTTGGTGAAAAACTGGGTATTCAGCGTGATGAGATTATCGCAGCTGGGGATAATAATAATGACCTCAAAATGTTGACAGCGGTTGGCTTGGGGGTTAGTGTTGCCAATGGTATTCCGGCGGTGCAAGAGGCCGCTGCGGTTGTCACTGAGCGTACAAATAACGAAGGTGCAATTGCAGAAATTCTTGAAAAATACGTACTGAAGGACTTTAAGTAAAAATGGGATTAGCAATTCAGGTTGGTGCCAGTGCCGTTGTCATGGTGCTGTTCATCGGGTTAGCGTACGTAGCGAAAACGTTTATGTGGCCACTTTGGCTGTCAATCATCGTGTTCATTTTGGCCTTTGTGGCAGTGACGGTGTTGATGACACTTTTAACAATGGCCTTGCGCCCGAAAAAGGAGGATGACGATTAGCATGAAAAAGGAAACACTTCGCAATATCGGTAACGGTTTGATTTGGATTGTGGTCGGTATCATCCTGGATTTTGCCATTCAAGTGTCGGGCATGTTTGCTAACCGTGGTGCTGCAAGTATGCTCCACGTGTCCAAAAATAGTATCTTACCAATCCTGTTGATGCTGTTCTTTGTGGCTGTATTTACGACAATTACGGTGTTAGTGATGCTGTTTGCGGTGCGAAAAAAAGCGCCTAAAACGGGTTTTCATCCATTTAGAAGTGAAAAAATTGGTTGGGTCGGTAAGGGTTACCTGATGATTTTAGGCGCTGGGGCTGTGTCAGGCCTGCTGCAATATGTATTTACAGGTGGTCGGGTGACGGCGACGAATCAGGCCGCGTTAGAATCAATGGCTAAGGCTGGTGGTGCCTCGCTGCTATTTGTCATTCTGTTGGCTGTTGTAGTAGCACCGTTGGTCGAGGAACTTATTTTCCGTGGTGTCGTCTTAAATTATTTTTTTAAAGATGGACCGTGGTGGCTGAATGTGGTGCTTTCTGGTGTCCTTTTTGGGTACTTTCACGTCTTTCAACAATTCCAATTTTTACCAATGATCCAGTATTCACTTATGGGGGTTGCGTTGGCGGTTGTGTACAAGAAGACCAAGCAGATTCAGTATTCGATGCTGACACATATGCTAAATAATAGTGTTGCGGCCATTAGCTTAATTAGTATGGCTTTGCATCATTGAGGTAAAACGGCATTTCGATGCCGTTTTTTGCATATACCTGGTGTTTCGAAAATGCAACACAAAAGGTGTCTTTGGCACTCCCTTTCTCAGTGCAAGAAGCGGTACAATTAGATAAACTAATACTTGTAAATAGTAAGTAGATTTAATATAAAAACGGACGAAAGAGGATTTTGCACATGGCATTCATGGTTAATTTGAAGGAAGTTTACATCGATCCAGCTGACGTTGAAGCATACTTGACGGAGACGGCAAGCCTTTGGCAAGGTGAAGAAGATAACTACGAGAACGACGCTGTGACATCACAATTCATGGACTTTGTGTACAACAAGGACACGGATGACGCACACTTCGCTTTCGAAGCTGCTGAAAATGAATTGGTGATGCGTAAGGGTAAGGACTTCTACCAATTGATTCGTCAAATCCGTACGAAGGTAGACTCAGAAGTGCCTGCTGATGTCACACCATTGGTCGCACAAACGATTAACCAAAACGTGCAACAAAACTTGCGTATGCGTATGCAAATGGTAAATGGACCTTTCGCACAAACAACTTCACGTGGCTACATTGCCCGTCAACAAGCTGAAGGTAACAACTAATGAAATTGGGCTGGCCATTGTTGGCCGGCCCTTTTTTTCACAGTTAAGCTGATAAATATTCTATGATGACAATAGAAAGTCGAGGTAAATGTGATGTATATTGAACTAGATGATTATGCGATGAATCGTTTGATGAATAATTTTGATCCCAAGACACAAGTGGTTTTACTAGCAGCTGAAGATGGTATCAGTCCTTACAATGATCCGTTGGACATTACAATGGAAACGAGTTTCACAATTAACATTGTTAACAACGATGCCCCATATCAACGATGGTTTGACATGCCGGTTGAGACGAATGCAGGTACCTGGTATATCAAGGCAACGTCTAAGTCGTTGCTTGCTGATAAGATGCAATTACGCAAGAAGAATAACTTCGGTGGTTTGGCATTGGATTCAGTGGAACAAGGGCGCTTGGTTGAGAGTGTGGCAATTAAGGATGCAACGTCCGTTGATATTGCGGCATACGATGCAAATCAAAATGGACCTGAAATCCACTAAAAAACAATAGTTTGTCAGCGCATTCTTCATGATAAGTGACTATAATAGTAACTGTACTAGGGGAACGATCATGGAGGATAAAAATATGACAGAGTATTTACATGTAACGTTTGGGTCTCGAACTGTTTTACAAGACGTCCGCAACCAACACCTTGATCACAAATTACTGCTAACAGTAGATGAAGAAGACAAGGAACGCTACCAGTTGCTTGAAAAGACCACTAATAAGAAGTCAATTTTTGCGATGCCAACCACGTATGAAATTCTGGCTGAACGTGGTGATACCAGCGACTTGCGTGGTTGGATGAATTTCACGTTTATCACGTTAAATGATATGGAGCGTGATAATTTTATTCGACGTTACCAAGCGTATGAAGAAGGCATGACAGAGCCGGGCTTTATTAGTTCTTATTTGTTGCAACGAAACGATAATTCACATCAAATTGTGATGTTGTCAACGTGGAACATGAAGACTGATTGGGAAAATTGGCAAGCGAAGGAAGATTTCCCGCTACGCCAATACGAGAGCAGTAATTCACTATACGGTTTGATGCGCAAACAATATAGTTTTGCAGCCTTCTCAAAGCAGGTCTTTTAATAAAAGTATTCAATAATGGCTAATAATCTGGTATAGTTATTACTGTTATTGATATGCCGTTGTGGCGGAACAGGCAGACGCGCACCGTTCAGGTCGGTGTGGGAGCAATCCCGTGCAGGTTCGATTCCTGTCAGCGGCATTCTTATTAATATTTAAAAACCCCGTTTTACCGGCCTAAGCGCTGATATGACGGGGTTTTTCTTTGTTTTTGTTTAGGCTGTTTTTACCGTGATTTACCGTAAATTTACTACAAATACCAATCCATTTACTACAAATTTGCTACAACAATGCATCAACGACTGTTTTTTTCTAAATCGCAAAAATGGTAAAAAATAAGCACGCGGATAATTACTTAACCACATATAATAATAGGTGTGGTATGAGGCATTTTTAAGGGAGGATGCCAAGTAATGCAGTGGATGCTGGAGAAGAAAGAGAATGAAAAAATCGAGCTGTTAGCGTTTTTGAGAGAGCAACTGACAGCCGATATTTCAGTTAAAACGGTGGGCGAAGCGCTGGGGTGGTCAAAGTATTTAACCATCACAGTTGCACACCAGTTAGCTGAGGATTTAATGACAATTTACGATGATGAAGAAGAACCGTTGTTGTCAGTACAACAAGACGATAAAATGTTGCACATGCCGATGTCGCGTCACGTTAATACGGACGCTGTGATGTTGGTGTATTTACGCGAATCACTTTATTGGACGTTTATTAAAGAAGTGTTTTTTGAAACAATTACGTCATACGAAGATTTTGCGGAACGTTTTTTGACAACGGTCAGCACAACCCGCAATATTAAGCGCTATGTGGTGAAACATCTGGCGCCACTTGGTATTGGGATTGATGATGAGTACCGCTTTACGGGCGACGAATCGGCCATCCGGGTCTTTTTTTATCGACTCGCGCTGCGCTTTTTTGGAGATCGTGAGTTTCCGTATGGTGAGGACCTGAAAATCCAAGCAGATGCTGGGATTGATCGGTTAGCGGCTGCGATTATGCCGAAGTCGTATATTCGTGATTCAAAGCGAATTGCATTGCGCTTTTACTATACGATTGCGGCATTACGTGTGCGTACGGGGCATTTCGTCGATCCACACAATTTGGATAATGTCTTACGCCCAAATGATCAAATGGATGCGTTAACGCAGGCGTTGATTCAAAAGATGGTTGCTGATTCATTAACGCACGATACGATTAATGAGGCTCAGGCTATCGACGAGGCCCGTGAAACCCTATTTTATTTGTATGCGTTAAATATTGTTGGAGAAACTGATTGGTTCGGCAATTTGACACCGACGTTACAACAACGACTAACCGCCATTGTTGGTGTGATTGGGCAGTACCATGAACAATATTTTAATGCGTCAATGTCGGCAGCAAGTGCAAAAAAAATCAAACGTGATTTATTTGCACCGGTCCTGACATTCGAATTGTATGCCCGTGATAGTGGTCATCGTCGCCGGTTTGATTTACGTGAGGCCTACCGGATGTATCCAGTCTTGGTTGAGATGGCACTCAATGTCAGTCGTGAGATAGCGCCGCTTGTTAAGCAACCGGTTCGTGACGCAGAAGAGTTATTTTTTAGTTATCTCTTTACAGCGTTTGTGGCTCATTTTGAGCCTGCCGTCATTTTTCCGCCGATTAAAGTCGATATCGATATTACCTATCGCCCGGCATTAGAAGTCATTTTGAAGCGGATGATTGCGGGAATGGCGGAGTTTAATATTGTGTTTACCAATCGCTTCGAGGACGACGTTGACTTGGTGATTTCAGATGCCATGTTGACCGATGTGGATAGTCGTTATCGATTTGATTGGCAACATTTACCAAATGTCAAAGAACTTGAACAATTGCGGACGCGCCTTTCTGAACTGAAAGCACAGAAGTTTGCGACCCGGTTCAAGCAACTTGGAATTGCTGAATAGTCAGTCATAGCGTGCATTTGCACGCTTTTTCTTTTTTGAGAAAAATTATTACATTTTGTAATTAGACCCCACCGGTTATGATAAAGGTGTCGAAAACAGGAGGACGTTTTCAACAAAGTACTTGTCACGAAGAATGGGGAAAGAAGAATGACAAAGAAGACAGTAACAACACTTTTGACGGCTACATTGGCATTGAGTGTATTGGCACCTTCAGCATTTGCTGACTCAGCCGTATACTCAAGTAACGCAAAGGTAACATTTGAAGCAACTACGGATCCAACGGCACCAATCGACCCTGACAATCCAGATAACCCAGCGCCTTCAAAGCCTGAGAATCCTGATGGAACGGATCCAAATCCTGGTACGGCTGGACCACTTTCAATCGATTTTGCCTCAAGCCTAGATTTTGGGACACAAAAGATCGCATCAACTGATCAAACTTATACAGCTGCTGCACAAAAGTTTGCAGATGGACACACGGGTTCTAACTATGTTCAAGTAACAGATAACCGTGGAACTGATGCCGGCTGGAACTTGTCAGTTAAGCAATTGGGACAGTTTAACGACGGCAAGAATGATTTGACTGGGGCGACGATGACATTTAACAATGCTAACTTGGTTGCCAGCTCGAGCACAACGGCGGGAACACCAGGTAAGTTGTCACCAAAGTTCACGTTGACACCTGGTGTATCAAAGTCAATTGTTGATGCAGCAGCTAACCAAGGTCAAGGAACGTGGGTTGACCGATTTGGGGATGATAAGTCAGCAGATTCATCAATCTCATTGGCGGTGCCAGGTGCGACGACAAAGCGTGCCGCAGCATACACGTCAACATTGGAATGGACGTTGGCAGAACGTCCAGCCGGTAGCGTTGACTAGTAAAATCACATATTTGAATCGTCGTTTTGGCGAAAAAGACATTAGTCCCACAAACGATGACGTTTGTGGGATTTTACATATCAAGAGGGGAAACAGAGAAAATGAAAATTGGTAAAATTTTAGGCCTAACAGTGTTGGCAACACTTGGTCTACTTGTTGGTGGTAGTCAGACGACAGAGGCAAGCGTCTACACCTTTTCAGTGGTACCGGAATTACCAGAGAACCAGCTTGCAAAAAAGGCGGGCTATTTTGATTTGATGGTTAATCCAGGTGCGACCCAGGATTTAAAACTTAAGTATACAAATAATACGGATCACGCCGTCACGGTGAATGCTGATGTGACAACGGCAACAACGAATGGTGGTGGTGAAGTTGATTATGAGGGGGATCAAAAGAAATTAGACCCAACGCTAACAGCCAAGACCCAGGACATGATTACGGTACCACAAGATGTGACGCTAGCGGCACGTGAAACCAAGGAGGTAACAGCGCATGTCACAGTACCGCAAGCCGGGCTAACGGGTATTTCGTCGGGCGCTTTCACTTTCCGCGACAAGGATTCACAACAACATGCCCAGGCAGCCAGTGCCGGCATGGCAGTGAAAAATGTCTATGCCTTCCAAATCGCCGTTCTGATGCGACAACAAAAAGACACACCGTTTACATTTAATCAAATTCAACGGTCTGGTTTGCAGTTGCATACAGTGGCTGCTGGTCAAGTGAACGCCCGTAATGTGATTAAGGCTAATTTGCAAAATCCATTGGCAAAGTATATTAACGACTTTACAACGGTCGCTATCATTAAAAAGGCTGACAGTGATAAGCCGGTGTTATCACAAACGAATACGGATCAGCAAATGGCGCCAAATTCAAATTTTGACCTGGCAATCGCGTATGCTAACGGCGCTGCGATGAAGCCAGGCAAGTATGTCCTAGATTTAACAGCATATGGTCAAAAAGATGATCAAGGTGGCTATCAATTTACGGATGCCGCTAAGACGACAAAGTTTGCCCACCGCTGGCATTTTGAAAAGACATTCACGATTACGGGATCAGAGGCAACGCAATACAACAAAGCGGACTTTACGGTTACAAAGGATGCCTTTAATTGGTGGAGTTTGTTAGCTGTACTACTAGCAGTCTTGATTACAGTGTTCTGGTTCATTCTATGGAAGCGCCGTCGTGATGATGAGTAAGAAAGTGAGCAAAACTAATGAGAAAGGGACTAATCAAGATCATGTTGGCAACGCTGGCAGTCTCGCTGACTAGTTATGCGGCACCGGCGTTGGCGGCAACTGTCACCGTCCAAGATTTACAAACGGCAACTAAAATTGGTGAGCCGGCTGCCAATTACGCTGGTGTCGATGAAATGACGAACGCTTTCTTGCCAGGTGGGACGAGTTCTGGCTTTACGAATGGTTGGGCGCAACTGACCAACGGGGGTTCTAATCAATATGGGTCAGCGAGTTTTAAGTATCAGATTGATATGACATCATCGTTTAATTTCAAAGGCGGTTTTAAAACGAGTTCTGGTGGTAATAGTATTTTTGGTCAAGCCGGTGATGCGTTGGGGATGATTTTAGCACCGTATGACCCATCGCAAATGGGAAATGGTACGCCTAATAAGTACTTAGGAATTGGTAAGAACGGGACAACCGGATTCTCAAATGCGATATTCTGGGGAATTGATTTTTACTACAACTCGGATATGGGTGATTCGAACATCGGAACGTCGCTAGGTGTTAATTCGAAGCAATATGCGTCATTCCGACACACTGATAGTGCGGGTAAACTACAAACCATCGGTAGCAACGACCAAGCGCAAAACGTCAGTCTAAGTCGTGGTGGTGATGATGTCGGCTTTGCTTGGGCACCCGTGTCAGTTTCAAGTGACGGTCGTCAAGTGGTTGGTAATATCACGATAACTGGGTACGGCAAGACTTGGACACAAACAGTGACAGTGGCCCGTAACATGGGGTTCTCTGTCTTTGGTTCAACGGGTAATGAAACCTCAACCATGTCCGTCAATATGAAGACGTTTAGCGTGAAGTATGGAACCGTCCAAGCAACCTTTAACGGTGTCGCCGCCAAAACGACGGTTGATGCGAGCGATTTTAAAGCGCCAGTCTTTAATCCAGCCCAGAAGCCAGCGGTGGTGGGAAATACGGTTACGGTGGTGCAAAGTGATGCTGATGTTGATGCGGCAAGCAAGACGACCAAATTTGATCCTAACTTTGTGTATGTTGCACCTAAAGTAGCTGGCTACGATTTTACGGGTGATAACCGCAAAAATTATCAACAGTTTACGATTGCCAACAGTGATGATGATACGAATCACTTTGATTTAACGTATGAAAAGAAAAACAAGGTGACGATTAAGTATCAATATGCCACGCAGCTGGGGACCTATTTTGACTCGGTCACAAAGTCGGGATATGACGGGGATGATTATAGTGTGACCTCACCGGATATTGTGGGCTATAAGCCAGATATCGCAACGGTCACTGGTAAGTTGGGTGATAAAGATACCGTTATCGTGACCTATGCACCGTTGGTTAACAAACCATTGAATCCATTTGATCCCGATTATGCCAAGCCGGTAAATCCGTTGATTCCAGGGACGGATACGCCAGTGGGGAAGGAACAATCAGGCATCTTGACGGTCGACTATGCCTCGACTTTGGATTTTGGAAAGCAAAAAATTTCAGGGCAATCGACAACGTATGCTGCGAGTGCACAAAAGTTTGCTGATGATGCACACAGTACATTGATTGCACCTGTTTACGCGCAAGTATCTGACTTGCGGGCACAAGCGGGTGGCTGGACGCTCCAATTGGCGACGTCAGCGTTGAAAAACAAGACCACGGGCAAGCCGTTGCAGGGGGCATCATTATCGTTTGAAAATGCTAAAATGGCCACTACGCCAGGAAAGTTGACGGGGAACGTTGTTGACAAGCAAACGGTGGCATTTGGTCAAAGCGCAACGATTATGACAACAAACCAAGCAAACATACCCGGTACTTGGTTGGCGGTTTTTGGTGGCCAATCTGATTTAGGTCAAACTGACGGTCGGGATGTGGATCAGGCCGTCAAGCTGGCTATTCCAGGTGGTAGTGCGCAACAAGGTGACTACACGGCAGATTTAACGTGGACCGTTTTAGATACGGTTGGGAATAAGTAAGATGAAAAAACGACGAATTTTGTTAGGCTTGGTCCTAACATTAGGGCTTTTCGCCCCTTCGGTTTCGGCAGATGGGTTGCCATTTGCGGTGACACCACAACCAATGAAAGCACAACTTGATAAAACGGCGCATTACTACGATTTGAAGACGCACCCGGGACAAGTGGTTGTCCTGAAAATGCAGGTTAAAAATTTAACGCAGACGACGAAAACGGTTCGCATGATTCCCGAACCGGCGCGGACAAATCCGCTTGGTGATGTTGTCTATGATCGCACTGTTGGTCAGGCAATTAACCCGCGACTAGGGTTTGAAAAATTAGCGACAGGTACCCAGAAAATGAAATTATCTGCTGGTCAGACCCGTTACTTGACCGTCAAGGTCCGGTTGCCAAAGACAATGGGGAACGGGGTAATCGCTGGTGGTCTCCACTTTCAAGAAGTGACGGCGCAACGGCAACGTAGCCAACAGCAAATGTTAGCAAATCGCTATGCCTATGTCTTAGGAGTTGTGCTGCACACGGGTCACGTAAAAAAAGTGGCGAAGGTTAATCTACAAGCACGGACGATGGGTCATCAAATTGGTATTGGTATCAATAATAAGGCGAACCAGTTTATTAATCAGGTGAAAGTGACGCAAACCGTGAAAGATGCCAAGGGACACGTGGTACATCAGGCAGCGGTACAGGGTAAGCAATTGGCGCCTAATGTCACGGCAGCTATGACGCTGGATCAACACACGTATCAACCGGGTGACTATCAGGTGACGACACGGTTTACTAGCAAGACAGTGCATCAAACCGTTACGAATAATGTTAAAGTTAAATAGTCAACGAGTAGCCCTTAGCGATGTGCGTCGCTAAGGGCTTTTTGTGATATCACGGGTGCGATGTAAAAATGCTATACAGAGCGATATTAATAGCCGTATAATAAAATCTAGAACCGACGAGGGGAATAAAGATGTTTGATTTAGAAAAACTATCAAAAAAGGAATTACGGCGTGGCAAGTGGCTGACCATTCTGGCGCTGTTTATTGGTGTCGGTGCAATTTCGCCCGTCCAAGCAGCAGCTAGTTCGGCCTTAACGGCTGGACTGCTGGTAGCAATTTTTGTCGCACCAAAAACGGTCTTGCGCTGGATTTTGCCACTCGCATTAATTGCAGCGACCTGGTCTTTTTCAGGGGTGAGCTGGTTGCTACAAATTGTGCTGACGGTGGCCGTGATTGGTGCGCGCCAAGTGCTAGTGGGCCATGTTAAAGCGCCAACTAAATTAACGACTCAGACCAAATTAAAAATTAACGGTCAAGGGTTGAACAAACGGGATTTAACGGTATTTAAAGCCGTGTTTAATCGCACAAACGACAGTGTGACGCATGTTGAACAGCTACTGACTGAAACGAATGGGCTACGCAAGATTGCGACCGAAACCGAAGTGATTCGGTACGCCCGTGGTGTGGTGAAGGAACTCGCAGATGATCCAACGCAGCTGACGGACGCAGACGATTTTGTTTATACACATTTACCTAATATGGAAAAGATTTTGATGACGTATCATGACATTATTAGCCATGAAATGATTGATGAATCTGATAAACAACAATTAGCAGCTGCCCGAGATGTGTTGCGCCAATTGGCCGATCAAATCCAGCAAGATTATCGCCGTATCACGCGTGATGATATTACATCTTTGCAAGATCAATTGGATACTGCAAAACGAACAATGAGGAAATAAACATGACGGAAGAGTTAGTAAAAACACCTGAAGCAACGACCCCCGAGTTAACAGATACGTTGACGTCTGACGAAAAAGCCAAGGCATTACAGTTGGCACAAACCCTTGATATGTCTGCCACAGATTCTGTTTTGACTTATGGCTCTGATGCCCAAAAGAATTTAACGGATTTTTCACAGGGCGTTTTGGATCGGGTGCAAAATCAAGATGTTGGTCCAATTGGGGATGCACTGACGGAATTGATGGGGAATTTGAGTGAAGCGAATCCCAATGAATTGATTCCAGAGAAGCAAGGCTTCTTTGCACGCGTCTTTAAGCGGGTTCAGAAGTCAATTTATGAAGTCACTGCCAAATATCAGAAGATTGGTGCCCAGGTTGATAATGTTGCGGCACGCCTTGATCGCCATAAAGAGACTTTGTTAGCTGATAACAAAATGCTTGACGGTTTGTTCCAACAAAACTTAGATTTCTTCAAGCAACTTAATGTTTATATTGCAGGTGCTGAAATGAAGTTAAGTGATGTTCGTAATCGCGAATTACCCGCTGCCCGGGAAGTTGCGCAAGCGTCAGGTGATCAATTAGATGCCCAAAAGGTGCAGGACTTGGTGCAGTTTGAACAACGTTTAGAGAAGCGCAGCAATGATTTGAAGTTAACGCGTCAAGTTGCCTTGCAACAAGCACCGCAAATTCGTCTGATTCAATCAACCAATCAAGTATTGGCCGAAAAGATTCAATCGTCGATTTCAACAGCTATTCCATTATGGAAGAACCAAGTTGCCATTGCGTTAACTTTGTTGAAGCAAAAGAATGCTGTGGCGGCCCAACGCGCGGTAGCAGATACGACTAATCAATTGCTCCAAGCGAATTCCGAGATGTTGAAACAAAGTGCTGTTGAGACTGCAAAGGAAAATGAACGTGGGGTTATTGATATTGAAACCTTACAAAATACCCAAGCTAATCTGATTGAAACCATTGAAGAAACCATGCAAATTCAGCGTGATGGCCGTCAAAAGCGGGCCGATGCAGAAGTGAAGATGCAGGAGATGGAAACGGAATTAAAGCAGAAACTGCTGGCAATGGCCGACGAATCGGTACCACGCAAGAATGTGAATTAATAAAAAAGTTGACCGAATATGACAATCGGCCAGCTTTTTTCATAGGCTATTCATAAAATCTTTTGATACCTAGGTTGTATAAGCAAAACATTTGACACGATATAATCTGCATATCAATGCCTACATAGATCGTAACAACTTACTATAAAAGCTAGCAGGCCTGGTACGAATTTTTCTTAATCATTTTTTAATAAATGGTCAAGGACAGCACATTGTGACTGTCATAGCACTGTAATTTATTCGCAATTTTTCGTAAAAATAGGGGTTACATGTTCACAACTAGACGGCTATAATTGTAGCCATAGGTAGCAGTAACACCGTAGTAGCCGAAAGGGGGCAAATATGGTCACGTTATATACATCACCTAGTTGTACATCATGCCGCAAAGCGCGTGCATGGCTAGAAGCAAACGCAATTCCCTATAAAGAGCGTAATGTTTTCAAAGAGCCATTGACACGAGATGAGATTAAGAACATCTTGCGCATGACGGAAGATGGTACCGAAGAAATTATCTCAACCCGGTCAAAACTTTTTTCTGAATTAGATATTTCATTGGACGACTTATCGTTGGGTGAACTAATTGAAATGATTCAAAAGCAACCAGCCTTACTGAAGCGTCCCTTGATGATTGATGAGAAGCGGATGCAGGTTGGGTATAATGAAGACGAAATTCGTCGATTCTTGCCACACGAGGTGCGACAAGCTGAGTTGGCCCGAGCAACAGCTTTGGCTGATCTGTAAAGTAAACATATCCACCATACATAAAAGGGCCATTCCGATGGTCTTTTTTTACCCCATCATGTCACGTTCGTTTATACTGGGGTGCGGTAGGAAACGTAACGGGTGGGTTAGCACACCTAGAACGCACGTGGTTAATGCTAATATATCGACTATTATTTCGGAAATTTGGTATAATAGTAAGCAAAGCTAGATTCCCGCGGACTGGGAAGGAAAGGGGTGCCCATAATGGAAATGGAACGCATTAACGAGGATACAATTCGAGTGGTGGTGACCAACGATGATCTCGCTGAGCGCAGTATTTCAGTGATTGACTTGCTGGGCAACCAAGAAGAAATTGAACGTTTCTTCTACAATATCTTGGAAGAAGTTGATGTCGAGCATGATTTCGAAAATAATGAGGCGGTTACCTTCCAAGTATTGCCAAACCGTAACGGCTTGGAGTTGTTCATCTCTAAGAATATTGGGGATAAGGCCATGATGGATGGTGTTATCAACTCAATGTTTGGCAATCGTGATGCTGGTGATGTAAACGATGATGTTTCTGATAGCTTATTAGAGCAATTGTTAGATAATGACGGTGACGGGGCTAAGAAAAAGCCACAAGCACGCCAGCAACGTGCCGCAGCTGAGTCACGGGCTGCCGACCAGATGGTTAATGCTGCACGCGAATTGGCGCGTGATAAGCAGGGTCGTCGTCAAGTTATTTTGAAGTTTAAAGACTTTGAAGCAATTATCCAATTTGCAAAGATGATGCAAGAAGAAGTCGGTGACTCAAAGGTCATTGAATACAACAAGGACTATTATGTTGAGTTGTCATTTGATGAGTCAGTTTCACAGGCAGGCGTCCAAGATATTACGGCTGTGGCTCGCGAATACGGTGATGTTACGCCAGTGGCAGCTGAAGTACTTGCTGAACATGGTCGCACAATTTTTGGTGAGAATGGTTTAACGCAAGTTTTGTCATTCTTTAAGTAATAGTGTTTTTAATAAAAGCCGGATCGACAGAAATGTCGGTTCGGCTTTTTTCGTGCAATGATAATTAAAATCGCTAGCGGAAGAAAACGCTTTCATTGCCCAAGTGAAAAGCCTGATTTTTGTAAATACTCCCACCTTATTCACAGACTAGAACCCGCCACTTTCACATATAGTTCTCATTATTCGAAACTTTTACAAAATATAACTGTAATATAGTTGTTACAACGAAGCAGGCGATACGCACTATTCTGACAGCCGGCTTTGTTGATCTAAAAACGGCGTACGGGGGATAACATGGGACTTAAATTAGATAGTGACTTCTTGTGGGGTGGTGCCATTGCTGCGCACCAAGCCGAAGGAGCCTGGAATGTCGGTGGCAAGGGCGTGTCAATTGCAGATATTTTAACTGCTGGGGCACATAACCAGCCACGTCAAATTACTGACGGCGTGATTGCCGGATTGAATTATCCAAATCATCACGGGATCTACTTTTATGAGTCGTACAAAACAGATTTGGCGTTGATGGCAGAAATGGGCTTTAAGGCCTTTCGAACATCGATTGCTTGGACGCGTATTTTTCCGAATGGTGATGATGCGCAACCAAATGAAGAGGGGCTACAATTTTACGATGATTTGTTTGACGAAATGAATCGACTTGGGATTGAACCGGTGGTGACGTTAAATCACTTTGAGATGCCATATCATCTGGTTGAAGCTTATGGGGGCTGGTCAGATCGGCGTGTGATTGATTTCTTTGTGACGTATGCGGAGACCGTCTTTAACCGTTATCAGGATAAGGTGAAATATTGGATGACGCATAATGAGATTTCAAATCAGGCGAATTTGGTCGATGAAGCGATGAGCGAGTTCATGATTTGGACCAATTCAGGGTTGCGTTTTCCAGAGGGCACACCAACGGAAGAAAAGCTTGCCGCAATGGTGCAAGCTGGGCATTATGAGCTCGTTGCGAGTGCAAAGGCCGTCGCAATTGGACATGCGATTAACCCAGAATTTATGATTGGGGGCATGTTGAATGTGGCGCCGCTATACCCAGCGTCACCAAAGCCAGCCGATAATTTGGCGGTCCAAAAAGCCCGGCAAGCACGCGACTGGTTCTCAGACGTGCACGTCCGTGGCGCATATCCGGCCGAATTTGAAGCCTTTGCAGATCGAACAGGCTTCCGACCGGACATTACTGACGAGGATCGTGCTGTCTTACAAGCTGGTACAGTTGATTATCTGGCAATTTCGTACTATAACTCGTTCGTTGTTAAAGCAACGTCAGCTGGTGATACGGAATTTGAAGAGACGCACGGCTTTGAAATTGTGCCAAATCCTGAGGTGCAGGTCTCAGATTGGGGTTGGGCGATTGATCCACAAGGCCTGCGTTATACGTTGAACGAGCTGAATGATTTGTACCCAGGTCTGCCGTTGATGATTGTCGAAAATGGTTTTGGGGCCTATGACGAAGTGGTTGATGGCCAGGTACATGATCAATATCGGATTGATTATTTGAAGGCCCATATTGCTGAAATGGAAAAGGCAATTGTTAACGATGGAATCCCAGTCATTGGCTACTTGTCGTGGGGACCAATTGATATTGTTTCAGCGGGAACCGGTGAAATGAGTAAGCGTTACGGCTACGTGTATGTTGATTTAGATGATATGGGTGAAGGTTCCGGCGAACGTTTACGCAAGGATTCGTTTGAGTGGTATAAGCAAGTCATCACCTCACAAGGTGTGACACTATAAAGAAAAGTAGAGGATTTAAACATGGCAGATAAGGTAATTATGTTAGCGTGCGCCGCAGGTATGTCAACGTCAATGTTGGTACAACGGATGCAAGATGCAGCAAAGGCAGCCGGTAAGGACTACAAGATTTTCGCGAAGTCAACGGCAGATATTGACAGTGAATTAGCTTCAGCTGAAAAGCCAGATGTGTTGTTGCTTGGGCCACAAGTGCAATACATGAAGAATGAAGTTAAGAAGAAGACTGATGAAGCCGGCATTCCAATGGATGTTATCAACATGATGGATTACGGCATGATGAAGGGTGATAAGGTTTTGGCAACAGCCGAGGCTATGATGTAATCACATCAGACGATACTAAATAGCGAACAACGGGGGGATATAGCCATGGATGACGCACGTATGGAAGTTGTTATGGGATTGATTATGCACGGCGGTAACGCAAAGGGCCAGGCTTTCCAAGCGATTCAATTTGCGAAGGAAGGCAAGTTTGATGAAGCTGAGGGTGCTTTGAAGCTCGCAAACGAAGAGTTGAAAGCGGCGCACGATGTGCAAACGGATATGCTAACTAAGGAAGCCCAAGGTGAGCACACAGAAGTTGATCTCTATATGGTTCACGGCCAAGATCATTTGATGAATGCCATTACGTTCCGCGACATGGCTATTGAACTCATTGAGTTGATGAAGCGTGTGCAAAAGTTGGAGGGGTAATTGTAATGGTTAAAGGATACCAAATGCCTGAGGGGTTCTTATGGGGAGCTGCCGTTGCTGCGCATCAACTTGAAGGCGCTTGGGATGTTGATGGCAAGGGCGTGTCGATTGCTGATGTGATGTTGGCCGGCAAAAATGGGGTGCCCCGTGAAGTAACGGATGAAGTTTTACCGGATGGTAACTATCCGAACCACCGGGGCATTAATTTTTACGAGTCATATCCACAAGACTTTAAGTTGATGAAGGAACTGGGCTTAAAGGCTTTCCGCACATCAATTGCATGGACGCGTATTTTCCCGAATGGGGATGAAGAAACGCCAAATGAAGCCGGCTTGGCTTACTATGACAAGATGATTGATGCGATGATTGAAAATGACATCGTGCCAGTCATCACGTTAAGCCACTTCGAGATGCCGTTGCATCTGGTTAAGAAGTACGGTGGGTTCCGTAACCGTCAAGTCATTGATTTCTTCTTGAAGTTTGCCGATACGGTGATGCTACGTTATGGGGATCGCGTCAAGTATTGGATGACCTTCAATGAAATTAATAATCAAACGTCTTGGATGGATCCGCATCCAATGCTGCAAAACTCAGGATTGCTAGATTATCAGGCAGACGAAGCGCAAGAACTGATGTATCAAGCGTCACACTATGAGTTATTGGCCTCCGCATTGGTGACAAAGCGGGCCCATGAAATCGCACGTGAGATGGGATGCGAATTATTGGTCGGTGATATGATTGCCATGAATCCAGTTTATCCAGCTTCCTCAAAGCCAGAAGACATTTTGATGGCAGAACGGGCGATGCAGTCGCGTTATTTCTGGGGTGATGTCCATGCAACGGGTCAGTATCCAAACTGGCTAAAAAAGTTCTGGGCACACAAAGGTTTCAAAATCGATATTACACCGGCTGATGAAAAAATTTTGGCTGAGAATACCGTGGATTATGTCGCCTTTTCATACTATATGTCTTGGACAGTATCCGATACTGGCGATGAGTGGTTGGAATATGATGAGGAAGCGAATCACGGTGACAACCCATTCTTGCAGAAGTCAGATTGGGGCTGGCAAATTGATCCAGTTGGCGTCCGTTGGGCGATGAACTGGATGTGGGATCGTTGGCATAAGCCAATGTTTATCGTCGAAAACGGCTTTGGTGCCTATGACGAATTGACCCCAGAACATGAAGTGCACGATGATTATCGCATTGCCTATTTCCAAGGGCATATCCAAGCGATGGAGCGGGCCGTTGCCTTAGATGGCATTCCGCTAATTGGCTATCTACCATGGTCAGGAATTGATATTGTGTCGGCCTCGACAGGTGAAATGTTGAAGCGTTATGGCTTCATTTATGTCGACCTGGATGACATGGGCCAAGGATCGGGCACGCGCTATCGTAAGGACTCGTTTAAGTGGTATCAGCAAGTGATTGCCTCAAATGGAGAGGATTTGGGGTAGGTTAATCAAATTGAGAATTGGTGATGACATGCAAGTAACGATACGAAATAAGTAGAGGAAAACAACATGAATAATTTCATCAATGAAAAGTTGTTGCCGCCAGTTATGAAATTCGTTAACACGAAGGCGGTTACGGCAATTAAGAATGGAATGCTTTACCCAATTCCATTCATTGTTATTGGCGCGGTCTTCTTGATTTTGGGGCAATTCCCAATTCAAGGGGTCCAAGATTATTTAAATGAAATTGGCTTAGGCCCAATTTTCATGCAAGCTAACAACGCGTCATTTGGTATTATGGCATTGTTTGCCGTATTCGGTATTGCGTACTCATGGGTGCGTGATGAGGGGCACGATGCAGTGCCTGCCGGTATGTTGGCCATTGTGGTCGATATCATTTTGCAACCGGATACAGTTAAGTCGGTCACTAGCATCGCGAACCCAGAACGTGTCTCAACGGCTTGGCAAGTGTCAGGTGTGATTGATAAGGCATGGCTTGGTGGTAAGGGTATGATCGTGGCCATTATCGTTGGATTGTTGGTTGGTTGGTCTTATTCATGGTTCATGAAGAAGGGCTTTACCATCAAGTTGCCAGAACAAGTGCCTGCTAACGTTGCGGCGTCATTTACGGCTTTGATTCCAGGTGCTGCAATTGTTACGGTCGCAACAGCCATTTATGGTATCTTCAAGCTTGGCTTTAATACAACGATGGTTGAGTGGATTTATGCCACGATTCAAACACCATTGCAACACGCAACCGATGGACCGTTGGGTGTTGTCGTTGTCGCCTTCTTGCCAGTGTTCTTGTGGTTCTTCGGTGTTCACGGTGCCACAATCGTGGGTGGTATCATGACGCCATTGCTATTGGCAAACAATGCTGATAACTTGGCTTTGTATAAGGCTGGTAAGTTGACTTTGGATAACGGGGCGCACATTGTGACGCAAGCCTTCATGGATCAATTCATTACGGTGACTGGTTCAGGTATGACAATCGGATTGGTTATCTTTATGTTGGTTCGTGCCAAGTCAGTACAAATGAAGACGCTTGGAAAGTTGGAAATTGTCCCAGCTTTGTTCAACATCAATGAACCAATCTTGTTCGGATTGCCATTGGTTTTGAACCCATTGTTGGCTATCCCATTCATTTTGACGCCATTGGTTTCAGGTTTCGCGACGTATGCCGTGATTGCAATGGGTATTATTCCACCATTTAATGGTATGTATGTACCATGGACGACGCCCGCAATTGTGTCAGGTTTGATTGTCGGTGGTTGGCAAGGTGCGTTGTGGCAAGCGGTTATGCTTGTGATGACAGGATTCATGTATTACCCATTCGCCCGCAAGTACGACAAGGTATTACTTGCTGAAGAACAAGGTGATGCACAACCATCAGCCGCTGATATTGAAAAGTTGGAAGAAAACCCAGCTAACTAAATTTAACCTTGATAAGAGTATCACTCGTTCTGAGTGGTGCTTTTTTCTTTATTTTGGACAAATGTCGGTCACATGCGTCTATCTTTGTTGGAGGTGATGAAATGTACATTGCACAAACGCTTGGCACAACCGGGCTAATGACGGCGGATAAGGCTGATAAACAATGCAATTATGTTTGTCCAGGGTGTCAGACTCCGGTGACAGTCAAAAAAGGCCGCCTTAAACAAGCTCACTTCGCGCATACAAGCTTACAAAAATGTCAGGCATTAGCTGAAGGTGAATCAGCAGTTCATTTGCTAGGTAAATTAGCGATGGTTGACTTCTTCGAAAGTATTGGTGGCCGAGTGGTGTTGGAGCCTTGGTTACCTGAGATTCAACAACGGCCGGACTTGCTCGTAACGTTTGACAATCGACAAGTGGCGATTGAATTTCAATGTGCGCCAATCAGTGCTGAACGGGTGCAGCGTCGTACCGCTGGTTTTGCTAAGCTTGGGTTGGATGTTGTGTGGGTACTAGGGCCAACCTACCAGCAACGAAAATTACAACAAGCGACACTGGCGAAATTTGCGCGGATTCGACACGAGACGCTACAAGTAGCGCTATGGCGCGGAAAAGATGGGATTCAATGGCGGGAATGGTGGACAGTGGATGGCCGGACGCATGTTGGCCAGGAGGATTATTCCGATCCGATTAGGCAATTGGCGAAAATTCAGCAACAGGTTGTGCGTCGTGACCGGCGCATCAGGCAACTGCAAAAACAACTTTATCAGCAAAATCGGACAGTCACCGGGATTCCAATTTGTTGTCATATCAGGCAGCCACTACCGGGCGGTTTAAAGACGCCTCATTGGATTTTGGCCACGCAGCTAATCACAATACTCGAGAAGGCACCATGTCCTGCTGAACAACTACTAACGGTGATTGAACGGGCTGAATGGTTCGCTTTTGGGGCCACCCCTGCTAGCGCTGTTGCGAAGCTGTGGTTAACGCAGTTGTTGGTGTTATGGCAGTCGATGGGGGTTGTGCAAGTAACAAATGACCGCTGGCGTCTGGTCACAAATGTACAGTGGTTTGCAGATTTCAATCAAAAATGTCGAGAATTACGTTCTCACGTGCATACTGTTGGCAGTAAGTGATAGAATAAAGCTAATATTTTTGAAATGAGGTGGCGAGCAATGGCCAAAGAATTACCATTACGAGATGCATTGCCTGAGTCAATGACTTGGAATTTGCAGACGATTTTTGCTTCTGATGAAGCGTGGGAAGATGCCTTTGAAGAATTGGCCGATCGGTTAGAGTCAGCGGATTTCTTCGCCCAATCAGCAACGACGTCTGGTACAGATTTGTACAATGCGTTGCAATACGGTTTGGGTGTGATGCGTGACTTAGAAAAGCTGTATGTCTATGCTTCAATGAAGTCAGACCAAGATACAGCCAACGCTTATTATCAAGGGTTGAGCAATCGAGCTGAAGCCTTGGCAGCACGTGTTTCGGCAGCCATTGCATTCTTTGATCCAGCTGTTTTGTCACTTTCAGAAGCTGAATTAACGGCCTTTTTTGAAGCAGAGCCTAAGCTGGGGGCGTATAAGCATTACTTCGAGAGCATCTTGACGCAACAAGGTCACGTCTTAACGCCAGACCAAGAAGCATTGTTAGCTGCTGCTGGGGATGTTTTTGGGGCGTCAGAACGGACATTTGGTGTGTTGGATAATGCCGATATTAAGTTTGAAGCTGTTGCCAACGAAGATGGTGAACTGGAGACGTTGTCAAACGGTGTCTATTCACGTTTATTGGAGTCGACTGACCCGGAAGTACGTCGAAATGCTTTCCAAACGTTCTACAAGTCATATGTCTCACTTGAAAATACCTTTGCATCTTTGATTGCCAGTCACGTGAAGGGCCATAACTTTATGGCGGCGGTTCACAACTATGATAATGCGCGTGAAGCTGCTTTAGCTGGTAACCATGTGCCAGAAGTGGTGTACGATACATTGGTGGCGGAAGTAAATGAGGCGTTGCCATTGTTGCATCGTTACGTTGCCCTCCGAAAGCAATTGTTGGGCTTGGACGAATTGCACTCATACGATTTGTATACCCCAATTTTGGGTGAACCTGACTTTACGATTGATTACGAATCTGCCCAGGCTGAAGCATTGAAGGCGTTGGCACCATTGGGCGAAGATTATCTGGAAGTTGTCAATACAGCCTTTGATAATCGTTGGATTGATGTCATTGAGAATAAGGGCAAGCGTTCAGGAGCCTACTCGGGCGGTTCATATGATACAAATCCATTCATTTTGCTGAACTGGGTTGATAACCTGAACAATTTGAGCACTTTAGTTCACGAAATGGGCCACTCAGTGCACTCATATTTGACTCGTCAAAATCAGCCTTACCACTACGGCGATTACCCAATCTTCTTGGCTGAAATTGCGTCAACGACGAACGAAAACTTGTTGACGGATTACTTGCTTAAGACGGTGACGGATAAGAAGTTGCGTGCGTATATCTTGAACCAGTACTTGGATGGTGTGAAGGGAACGGTCTTCCGTCAAACCCAATTTGCAGAGTTTGAGCAATGGATGCACGTGACGGATGCGCAAGGCGTGCCATTGACTGCTGATGTTTTGGATGAGGCCTATGGTGAACTTAACCGACGTTACTACGGCCCAGCCTTGACGTTTGATGATGAAATTGCGCACGAGTGGGAGCGTATTCCACACTTCTATTACAACTTCTACGTGTTCCAATACAGTACTGGTTTTGCTGCTGCGACGGCAATGGCGGACAAGATTTTGACTGAAGGGGCACCGGCTGTGGCGGCTTACAAGGAATACTTGAAGGCCGGATCATCTGCATTCCCAATCGATGTGATGAAGAAGGCCGGGCTTGATATGACTAAGCCAGATTACTTGCGTGACACATTCAAAGTGTTCGAACAACGCTTGAATGAATTTGAAGCGTTGGTGGCAGAATTAGCTGCTGAATAACTAGTGAGCATTAAAAAAGCACAATCTCATCGAGATTGTGCTTTTTACGTTTGGCAGAACGGCATTAACGCCATTCTTTTCGTGTTTTACTTAAACAATGCCCAGTACAAAGTTGAAGCGACGATTGCACCAGCGATTGGGGCCAAGATGGCAACCCAAGCGTACTCCCAGTGTGATGATCCCTTGAACTTCAATGGTAATAGGGCGTGGACCAATCGTGGCCCAAAGTCACGGGCGGGGTTCAAACCTGGTCCAGTTGCACCACCTAATGACGTAACCAATGTTGCAACCAAGACACCAAGTGCTAGACCAGCGATCCCCTTATAAGCTTCAGATGACGTAATACCCAAAGCGCCGAACACCAAGACGAATGTACCAACGAATTCGTTGATAAAACCATTCATTCGTGAGTTAGCAGCATCAGTCGTTGAGAATGGTGCGAAAACGGCGTCAACGTTTGTTGTCAAATCAAAGTATGGCTTGTATGCAGCCACAACCAACATTTGACCAAACATAGCACCCAAAACTTGGGCGATAATGTATGGCAAAACTTCTGACCATGGGAAGTCGCCCACAACGGCCAAGGCCAACGTGAACGCTGGGTTAATTTGAGCAGAGAAAGCACCAAATGCCATTGCTGGGATAGCCACACCAGCACCGTAACCAACGGCGATGTTCAGCCAACCAGTTTCTTCTCCCTTTGTGTTCTTCAATTCTGTGTTGGCAACGGCTCCGTTACCCAATAAAACCAAAAATGCTGTTCCAAAAAATTCAGCGAACAAGCGCACTACTAATGAGTGGTCCATAATTCCTCCAAAAAAATAAAAAGTGACATGTTTAACCAAAACAAATTATGTCGCATTTCTGCGCACACACGAACGCTTACCAATTTATCAAATATTTGTTGTTATAACAAGGAATTTTAAGGGTTTTTAACAAGTTTGTAAAAATGTGCACATGATACGAAGTGACTGTGAAAGTATCCCAGGCTTAGTTTACCCGAATGGATAATCCATACACACAACAGACTAATAATATTAGATTCACTTTCATTGAAACGCTTTCAATAAACAGGTAAAATTAAAGATATCAAATATGTTTGGAGGCAGAACTATGACACCAGGTCAAATTGCATTAATTATAATCGCAGTCGCGGTTTTGTTATTGGTGCTATTTATCGGTTTGTTCCTTGTGCGTTTGACGCGCACATTGGGTGTAATTACCCGTGATGTCGATATTATTGCGCGTGAAGCGAATGATATTATGGCAAACGCGAATACTTTATTGAATGACGTAAATGGCAAGGTCGCCACGATCGACCCCGCTTTCCAAGCGGTGGCTGATTTAGGCACATCGGTTTCAGAATTGAACGCTGCAACCCACGATTTGACTGGCAAGGTGAAGAAAACAGCTTCATCACGGGGTGCCAGTGTTGCATCAGCGGTAACCGCAGTTAACGGATTCCGTAAAGCACGTAAGTCTCAAGCATCATCAAGTAAATAATTGGAGGGTAAACGCATGTCTAAGGGTAAGGGATTTCTAGCAGGATTGTTGTTTAGTGGGGTAGCTGCCGCAGCTGGGTACGCCTACTACAAGAGCTTGTCAGCTGAGGAGCAAAGCAAGTTGAAGGCAAAGGTTGATGACGTTGTTGTGGATGTGCGCGACAAGGCAGTAGATTATACGTATGCTGCAACAGATGCCGTTGCTTCAGTTCGGGATCGTGCCGATGAACTTGTGGCTGAGAAGGGATTGGACGGTAAAGTTGCTGATTTGAAGTCGCAAGCGTCTGAAAAGACGGCCGGCCTACGCGCTAAGGCGGATGATTTGAAGGCCCAAGCACAAGATTTAGCTGACCAAGCGAAGTCAAAGGCGTCAGAGGTTAAGGATCAAGTCCGAAGCAAGGTTGCACCAGAGTTAGCTGATGAAGACATTGACATTGTGTTGGATCCAACAGCACCATCTTTGTCAGAAGCATTCGATGATTTAGAAGAACCTGTTGCGGTTGAAGAAGCAAAGACGATTACGCCTGAAGTTTTGGAACCAACACAAGGTTTGTCAGAATCAGGTAAGAAGGGCTTGTCAGAGCTTTAATAACCAAAATGAAAAGCGTATCACATTTGCCGTGATACGCTTTTCATTTTGGTTATTATTACTTTGTAGAATCGCGGTCAATGTAACCGTGTGGCAAGATAATGTTCTTTACTGCCAATTCTTCGTGATTCATTAATTTAGTCAGCATACGCATGGCAACCGCGCCAAGGTCGTAGATTGGCTGCGTGATTGATGACATTTGTGGCCGGGTCATCACCGCGATTTTTGAGTTATTGTTTGTAATCAACTCAAAATCATCCGGCACGTTGACACCGGCGTCAGTTAGACCATTTAACAAGCCGGCAGCCATTTCATCGTTCACAACAACGGCCGCAGTTGCCTTGGCATCTTGGACCAGGGCAGCAATTTGATAACCAGATTGGTAATCATAGTCACCTTGCAAGACCAGACTTTCATCATAGTCAACCCCAGCAACGGCCAGGGCATTCATGTATCCCTTAAGCTTAAATTCACGGTTAATGCCATGATCTAGGCTACCCGTTACAAAGGCAACGCGTTTGTGGCCGTTCTTTAGCAACTTAGTGGTCGCTTCGCCGATTGCGGTTGTGTAGTCGATGTTGACAGAAGGTTGTTCTGAAACGTGGTCAACTGATCCAGCCAACACAATTGGCACATCAGCGCGAGCAAATTCCTTGCGAATACCGTCGTCAATCAAGTTTCCCATGAAGACAATCCCATCAACCTGCTTGCTCAAAAGATTTTCAAGCACTTGCAGTTCCTTTGTGTCGGACTCATCAGAGTTCGCTAGGATAATTTGGTAGTGGTACATTGCGGCCACGTCATCAATACCACGTGCTAGCTCAGCGAAGTAGTGGTCAGTGACATCTGGAATCACAACACCAATTGTCGTTGTGCGACGTGAGGCAAGGCCGCGGGCAACTGCGTTAGGACGGTAACCAAGGCGTTCAATCACCGCCTCAACCTTTTCTTTTGTTTCTTGCTTAACGTTGGCGTTGCCGTTAACAACACGTGAAACTGTAGCCATTGAAACTTTTGCTTCGCGGGCCACGTCGTAAATCGTGATGGTCTGCTTTTCCATGTCGATTCTCCTTTGGGTCTTGTATCTGTCTTTAAACAATCATGTTATTTTCATAGCTTGTTTTTTAAGCTTGTACCTTTGCATAACTGCAAACGGTTACAATGTGATTGTACCATGTTTTCATACGTTGTTTTCATAAAAACAATCAATTCACACAATGTTATATTCTAGCACACAATAGTGAGGAGTTGCGCATTTTCTGAAAATGAGCGTACAATGAAAAGAAACGTGAAAAACGAGGATTCTTTAATATGACTGATAAGTTAGCAAAGATTCAAAATTGGCTGAACGAAAACCAATTGGATGTCGCCTATTTTTCAGATTTCCACTCAATTTCATATTTAACTGGCTTTGAATCGGATCCAATCGAGCGTGTACTAGCGCTGGTTGTTTTCCCACAAGATGAACCATTCATTTTTGCGCCAGCGTTGGAAGTGGAAGCGGTTAAGGGGGCTGGTTGGACACACCCTGTTTACGGGTATCAAGATCACGAGCAACCATACCAATTGATCGCGCAACATCTGCATGCACACACGCAACATGCGACGACATGGGCCGTTGAAAAGGGACAAATGACATTGGACCGAGCGGCAGCTTTGCAAACGGCAGTACCTGACGCAAAGTTTGTGGGTGACTTGTCACCGGTGATGGTTGAGATGCACCTAATCAAGACACCGGATGAAATTGCTAAGATGCACAAGGCCGGGGATGATGCAGACCGAGCATTCGAATTTGCTTTTGCTGCGATGCAAGCTGGTGTGTCAGAGTTGCAAGTGATGGCGAAGCTTGAATATGATTTGAAGTCAGCCGGGGTTGTCGGCATGTCGTTTGAAACCTTGGTTCAATTCGGCGCACACGCGGCTGAGCCTCACGGTGATACTGGTTCGACACGTTTGCAACGTGGTGATTTGGCGTTGTTTGATTTGGGTACGATTTATGAAGGGTATGTGTCAGATGCAACCCGAACAGTTGCCTTCCAAACGGTTTCAGATCACCAACGAGATGTGTACAACGTGGTTTTGGAAGCCCAATTGGCAGCACAGTCTCAAGCTAAGCCGGGGATGACGGCGGGCGAGTTGGATGCGATTGCCCGTGATATTATCACCAAGGCTGGCTATGGTGAGTACTTTGTCCACCGTTTGGGACATGGTATCGGGTCATCTGTGCACGAGTCTATTCAAATTGCGACGGGTAATGAGCTGGTATTGCAACCAGGCATGGCCTTCTCAATTGAGCCGGGAATTTATATTCCAGGGGACCTAGGCATTCGCATTGAAGATTCTGTCGTGATGACGGAAACGGGTGCTGATTCATTTACGCATTCGTCAAAGGAATTACGAATTATTGATTAGTTAACTAAAAAGCCGCAAATCCTCCGAATTGAATCGGGAGATTTGTGGCTTTTAAACGTGTTCCGAAAGGCTGAACCCTTAATATAACACCTTTCGTCTCACTCTCTTTTTAATGCCAATTGTCAATGATTGTCTCGGCGTGTTCTTCTGTATCGTTTGTCCAAGGCGTGTTCTTCATCACCTGCAAGTGTGGTAGCAAGGCGTCTTGGCGAGCGGCATGCTTAATTACCCAAACTAAGAATACAGGTTGATCCAACAACCACAAGACATGGCGCGCCGTGTAGGTGGTTGTTTGGCCAGTAACCGGGTTCGGCTTGACTGGTGCAATTAATTCAGGTGAAACGGCTTGTAAGGCAGCCGCTTCGGTTTCGAACGTCTCTTCGATTTTCTTGCGTAAGTCCTTCTTGAATGCATCGAATTTAACGCGATTCTTTTGCTTGTTTGGATAGTCAACACCCCAGAGTTTGAGTAAGTCCATGATGTCAGTTAGGTTGTAAGTTGCCATTTGCAATCTCGATTCTCTTATTAGTTAGTAGTCTTAGCATAACACACTCAACCACAACACGCGCAGAAATTACGGCTGTGTTATTTGCTGAAAATGCTGGGCGATATTTGATACTTTCTGAAAATAAGCGTAACATAGATAAGTCGTCTTTTTTGGGCGACATTTTTTTGCACGGAAACGGTGCAGTAATTGCAGTTATTTATTGTTGAGAAAGTAGAGGTTACTATGAATTCTGGAAAAGCCAAGATATTTAACCAGTCTTTCCTTGAGATTGCGCTGATTAATTTCCTAGTTTTAATCACGTTCTATAGTTTGATTGTGGCGATTGGGCCATATGCTGTTGATGTGTTGCATTTGTCGACAGCGGTTAGTGGGCTATTAGTTGGGATTGTTGTTATTGGATCACTGGTGATGCGCATGATGTCGGGCGCCATTTTGGCGAAAATTTCGACAAAGACAATGATGTTGATTGGTGCTTTCGTATTGATTCCAACAATGGTTGCCTATCATTTTGCGACATCAATGATTGTGTTGCTATTGATTCGATTTATCCAAGGTATGATGATTGGGTTAATTGGGACGGTGACAAATACAGCAGTCGTCTTTGTTGTCCCGGCAGAACGTCGCAGTGAAGGAATTTCATATTTCTCACTAAGTACGGTTATCGCGACGGCCTTAGGACCTTTCTTGGGGTTGGCGTTGAGTGGTGTGAGTTATAGTTTCTTATTCAATGTTGAAACGGGAATCGCTGGATTGGCATTCCTGGCAACGTTATTTATTCACAAGTCAGCGGTTGACATTAAGGCGCACACAGCGACAAAGACCGCCACATTGGATGCGCCGACCGGGTTGCATCGTTTTATGGAGCCTAAAGCCATTCCGTTGGCTATGGCTTTATTCATTGCAACGTTGACGTATTCGGCGATTCAGAGTTATTTGTCCTTCTTTATGAAGGCTCAACATATGAGCCAAGTGACTGAATACTTCTTCTTGATATATGCCGCGGTTATCTTCATTAGTCGGCCATTCACTGGTCGCTTGGCTGATAGTAAAAATGAAAATTTCATTATTTATCCAGCGTTGGTGTTGTTAGCAATTGGCTTTATTTTGTTGAGCAATGTTCATAATGTGGTTGTTTTCGTTTTGGCAGCAATCTTTATCGGTTTGGGCTTTGGTAATTTCCAATCAGCTGCACAAGCGACGATTTCAAAAATTGTGCCACCCGAGCGCATGTCTTATGCAACTTCAACGTATTTTATTTTCTTTGACTTGGCGTTTGGTGTTGGCCCATATTTGTTAGGGTTAATCGAACCAAGTATTGGATTTGCTGGACTTTACCAGTTGATGATTCTAGTGACCGTGATTGCATTGATTTGGTACTTCTTGGTTCATGGGCGTCGTGTAAAATAATTGGTTGCAGTATTTTCAAGAAAAGTTCGCACAATTCATGAAAATCTGATACATTAGATAGAGATAAGATTCGAGTAGATTGTAAAAAAGCGTCAGAGATAGGTCAGTCATGATCTAACTCTGGCGCTTTTTTGCGATAACACAGTTGGGGGCGGGGACTTTGTTAATATGACTTGAAACAATCCTGAATCAACGCTATAATATATCATTGTTATGGAGACATGGCAGAGTGGTAATGCAGCGGACTCGAAATCCGCCGAGCCGGTGTAGAGCCGGTGCACGGGTTCAAATCCCGTTGTCTCCTTTTTATTTAAATAAGTTAAACAGGCATACAGACAACTGCTGATGCTTGCAGAGCTTCATTTAAAATGGCTAACTGGTCGGAAAGATTTCGGTATGACACCGAAGTTCTTCCGACCAGTTTTTTAATTCGCTCATTTTGACAATAGATAGGAGTGATTTCGGCGGACGTTGGTTCGTTGAGATGTGATTAATAGTAACGCTGTCAGTATTGTACTGAATAATCATATTTTTTCTTCTAAATAACTATGTTGCCCATTAAGGATACGTTGGATTTCTAGTGAAAAGGACTGTCTGCTGATCGGACGTAATTTTTTAAAGTAAGGCACTTTTACCAGATGTGACAAAAGGATGCCGGGAATAAAAGAACTTAATCGTGTTTTATCATAAATAATACCCGGATAGACAATGTACGCACGCCCTGGCAATGATTGCTTCATGAGTCTTTCCACCGCTCTCTTTGCGTTTAGATAGGGTTTCATAAAAAAGGGGCCACTATTTGCGGAAACAAATAAAAAATTAGTATTTGTTTGTCTGATTAATTGATTGATTAAGTGTTTAGCGGGTTCATAGCTACTATTTCTATAAGTGATCCCTTTGATAGGATTGGGCAGTAAGATTCCCACGGCATCTATGATCCAGTCGGCGTCTGCAATGATATGTTGCAATTCCGATGAGTTGGACAGATCAACCCTGTGGTAAATTGTTTTATCGGTTGGAAGTGACACATAGTTGTGTCTTGAAAGGCTATGTATTTCAAATTTTTCGGGAGATAGTAATTGAATAATACCTTGACCGACAAATCCGGTACCGCCGGCAATAACGACTTTAATCTTCATAGGCCCTCCAAGTTCGTTTGGCTATAATGGCTACATTTGTTAAGGTTACTTGATGTGCTACGATTCTTCGTTTTCATTCTAACAAAAAATATTGTGAAAAAGTAACCGCCGCACGCTTGTGTGATGCCAGTATAGGTTTACTTGGTCATAGTTGTTGTCGGGTACAAAAAAAGACACCCAAAACTGGATGTCTTTCGAAATAGCTCATCAGGGAGTCGAACCCTGGATGCCGGTGTGAAAAACCGGAGTCTTAACCGCTTGACCAATGAGCCATGAACTTCGTTAAACGCGTACTGCTTTTAACAACAGATAATAATATACCAGATGACAAAATAACGTGCAACACCCAATTTCAAAAAAAGTCGAAATTAATTCATTTTCGAACAATAAGTCTCTCCCCTTGCGAGGGCCTGCCCCTTTCCGTACACTGATACATAGACTGGGGGACTGGGGTATGATGACTGCAAGTTGGGTATTAGAGAAGCAAGATCAGGATAAATTACGGCTGTGTCAATTTTTAACAAGTCAAGTGGCAGACTTTGTGACGATTCGACATCTTTTAGCCGAAATGGGATGGACCCGTTATCGGTTTGGCCAAGCTTTGGCGGGGCTAGAACAAGATTTGAAAAAGTTATGGCCGGAGCAACCACCTGCTTTTGCGTTAGATGCGTCACGTCGCGGGGTCCAAGTTGATCATCGCGTACTGCTTGATGTTAAACGATTAACGCATGAGTATCGACAGCAATCAATAATTTGGGCGTTGTTAGGTGAAATTTTTGCTGAAACATTTGTTTCATATGAAGTGTTTGCTGAAACACATCACACAACCGTACCAATTGCCAGGGCGACCAAGAAACAAATTGCGTTGGTTTTGGCACGGGTGGGAATTACATTAACCCGCCACAATGCGTTGATTGGTGACGAAACGACTATTCGCGTGTTCTTCTTTGGTCTCATGCGGGAAGCGTACGTTGATCAGGAGATTCCGTTTCCGGCGGAGATGCGGATTAGAGCGGAAGCAGCAGTCACTGAAATTTTAGCGTTATACCAATTGCCAGAACGGGAAACGACGAAACAAGCCATTCGAATGCAGTTCGCTATTTGGTACTCACGGCTGGTTAATCACCACGCCATTATGGCAACCGAAATGCCACCGCTCTTTGTGCCACTTATAAACTGGGATGAACAGCATCATCAGATCCATGCGGGATTGGTTATGATGATGCGCCATTTTGTTGATTTACCAGATGCGGTGTTAGCACGAGAAGCAGAGTACGCCATTGCCTCGATGTATGTTGCTGGTTTTTTAGGCCCGATTCCGGATGCTTTGCTGACTGAGACGGCGACACGGAAATTGCAGCCCTTCACGACAACAATGCAACGAGAATTTAAAACGGTCATGCACCAGGCGCTTGATTCTGAGACGTTAAGCCAAATGATGGCGTTACTCTCACCGACGCATGTACGGTTATTGTATTTTAGTCATTTAGGATTTCGACCGATGCCAGATGTCGTTCGGGCGAAACACCGATTCCCAATCCAGACTCAAATCATTCTAACGGTCGTCGCTAAGCTAGCCGTGGCACTTGGCATTCCTGAACAAGCGTTACTGAATGTTTTGTTTGAAGAGTATTTAACGGCTATGATTCAAACAGTAGCGACTAAGAAATTGTTGCCGAAAATTAAGGTGATTGTTGATATGAATAATCTCCCGAGTTTGGAGGCGTTAATTGTTAGTCGACTGGAGCAGACCCCATTGGTGAATATTGTCGTTAGTCACGAAGCCGTGCCACAGGCTGATTTTTATATCTCAGATATTGAAATCGCTGGTTTGAAAAATGCAACACCGTTTATTTGGTCGCATTATCCAGATGAAAACGAATTTAATAAATTTATTGAAAAAGCAACCGACTTAACTGTCCACCGGATGACGGCGACAGATTAGCCTGCGTAATGCCAACTTGATGACAGGGTTCATACTAACTGTCATTAAGTTGGCATTTTATTTTTGTGCGTACTTTCAGTAACCGCTAAGGCTACCGCTCGTAAGCGAGATTTTTTTAAACGTTTCTGAAAAATATGACGTGGAGCGGACAATTAACATCCGATAAAGTTAAGCATGTCAACGAAACCAAACGCAAACGAGGGGGACGTGAGAATGACTTTAAATTGGCTATATAAGGTGGTGATAACAATATGGAGTGTGCTGTCAGTTGTGCAGTATGTGGCAGCAGATGAAGGTGGCGTTGCAACCATGCGTGAATTTGAAACGGCATGGAATCAAGATAGACCGAATCAAGTTATTCGGCTAGATGGCGATGTGCTTAATGATACGACGACGGCACTTGCCACGCGGCGACAGTCGGTCACTATTGTTGGCGACGGACATGAATTATCATTGACGCCAATTGGCCAGACGCAGCAACGGAAGATGTTGCATAGTACGGCAACGGTTACGCTGAGTCATGATTTTTGGCTGACGGGGCCTGGTGACCAACCGCTTGTGCGGGCTGATCAAATTGTCACAACAGCGGACAGCAATGTATCGATTACGCCGGGCCAGAATGGCACAATGTTCGAAGCTAACGACATTTTAATTCAGGGTCAGTTAGCGTTGCACGGGATGGGTGGTGATATGTTTACGGCCAACCGCATTGTACTGGCGACGGGGGCGTTCGTTGAAGCGTTTGGTCAATTGAACGCCCATGTATTCCGGACGACTAGTCAACAGGGTGAAGTCTTAGTTGCGCCAGAGGCCGTTTTGGCCATTTCGGTCATGAATCGCACAGCGACGAATCGTATTTGTGCGCCGATTGCGAGTAATTTTAAACGGATAACCATACAGGGCGGTCATGTTGACGTGAATACAATCGGGCCAGGCATCTATTGGGGTGCTGGTGATGACGCGATGTGGCGGATAACGGATCAAGGGACGCTTCGATTGACGAGTACTGGGCAAATTCCGGTGCTTGAAAAGGCAGCTGATGGGACTGGCCGGGGCGGGGTTCAGGTTATGCCAGACAGTAATTTTTACGTGAGCGGTCAGGGACCGTCGCTGATTGCGCTCCAAAAACCAACCTTATTGAAATTTGTACGGCCGGCAACGGTGCAATTGACCAATCGCGCTGGCCAACCAATTTTCCAACGGGGGCTAGCGATGATTGATTTACAACAAATCAATTTACGAGGTCGTGGTATTGAAATTGGGGAATTTCAGCACACCGACGTCTCGCAATTCCGCATTAAAGGTCGTGGTAAAGGGATCACTGATGCACAAATTGGGCGGCCGGCTAGCGATTGGCTAGCACAAATATCAGAGATAGAATTAACGGCCAGTTCACCAAAATCAGCACCTGAACCAGTCAAAATGATGGTTGAAGCTGCAAATTTTGGGAACGACCATCAAAAAATATACGGTGAAACTTTAGCAATCGCCGCACAACCACGCTCAGGAATTATCACGCTACTGGGGAGTAACTTGAAATCTTGGGTTGTGCAAGCACGTTTAAAGCAGCCGTTGACACACATTGGTACCGGGCATCAATTACCAACCGCGTTGCGATTTAATGAGGTCATTTTGACAGGGGATTATCAAAACGTGTTGTTAGGTCGTGGTACTGGTATGCAAGATTTAGGGGCAACATTACAATTTGAGGCTTATGACTTAGTACGAGTGGGATCGTATCAAGCACAGGTGTCATTAAATTTGGTCGCGGGACCAACAAATTAAAAGGAGCAAAAAGATGAAGAAACAACTTGGTTTGGGAATTTTGGCTATTTGTACAGGGCTAACAACTGCGGGTGTTGGTTTTGCAGCGGAAAATATTGAGGTTGAAACGCAAGCGTTGGTTGGTTTTGCGGGGACAGAAACACCGGTGGCAATTGGCCACGTTGACCCGGAAGCGCCTCGCGAAACAGATCCGCACGCCCCAGCGAATTTAGGGGCAACACCAATGCCACTAACGTTAGATTATGCGTCACGTTGGCAATTTGATACGCAAAAAATGAGCCTGGTCGATCGAACCTATACGGCCAAACAAGATGTTTTTGCTGGCCGAGCGGTAGCAAATCACGTTCAGGTAACTGACCAACGAGGCCAATTGGATGGCTGGGACTTGCAAGTTCGCCAAAAGACCCCCTTTGTCCATGAAAAGGGGGCCGAATTGAAAGGCGCTAAACTCCAAATTGACCGCGTAACTAGTAAGAGTGCGGTAACCGACACAACTGTTTTGACAGCCAAAGAAAAAATGGCTTTGAATCAAGCGTTTATGCGTTTGGCATATGCAAAACCAGGAGATGGTTATGGCACGACCGCAATTTCATTGGGTGAGGTGTCATTGCATGTGCCAGGTCAGATGAAGAAATTATCAGGAAATTATAACAGCACGATTGTGTATAAGTTGTTAGCAGCACCAACAGGAGAATAAAGATGCACAAATTAAAATGGTTCCAGGTCGTCATTGCACTGATTATCGGTGTTGTATTTAGTGCAAGTGAAAAAATGTCAGCGAATGAATTGTCGTTTGGTGTCCAAATCGAAACGTCTGAGTATCAACGACATGCGACGGCTGGCTATTTTGATTTGATTTTAGCGCCTCGTCAAAAGACGCAGGTTCGGGTCCAACTAACGAACCCAACTGATCGGCGAGTAAAAGTAGGGGTTCGCACAGCGACGGCGACTACGAATGCCAATGGCGTTGTGGATTATGAGACGAGTCAGGATGAACAATGGGCACGCTTGGTTCAGGTAGCAGATGCCGTTACACTACAACCAAAGAGTTCGCAATTTGTTTCAGTTGCCATTGAGATGCCGGGTACGGCTTTTCCAGGTGTGAAGGCTGGTGGCTTGACGTTTTATGAGTTAGCGAATGATCAGCAAAGGAATCCGGCGGGGATGCAAATCAAGCAAGAATACTCATACACGGTTGCTTTGCTGGTACGAAATAATGAAAAACATGTTGCGGCCCATATGCGTGCGGACGGGATGACGATGAAACGGCGTGATGGTCAAACGGATTTAGTTCTACGACTACGTAATCAATCGCCAATTTTCCACCAAGGAATGACAATCCAAACCCGCATTTATCGGGGCAAACAGTTAGTGATGAGTGAGACCCGGCGCGACTTGCAATTTGCCCCTAGTAGTCGCTACGACCATCGCACGTCGGTGGGACAGTTGCAACCAGGGCGTTATCGCGTCGAAACACAGGTGACAACAGACAAAGGGCGGTGGACGTTCACCAACCGGGTTCGGGTGAACGCGATGGCAGCAATTACGAGTCAGAAAGATGCCGTGAATCATTGGCCAATTTGGTTAAAGCTTGCTTTGATCATTATCGGTGGCCTGCTTGCATTCATTGGTTGGCTACTGTGGTTGTTAATACGACGTCAAAAGCAAACGAAGCAACAATAAGAAATGATTAAAAACCCACGAACTGGAAAAAGTTCGTGGGTTTTTAACCTTTATTCGCACTGCCTGATGTCCATATTTGAACACTTATATTTTAACAACAAAAGTCACAATTCCCAAATAGAATGTTTGGGAAAGATTTCTAAATTTTGTAACAATTGTCACAATTCATTCGGTGAAAGCTACCATATCTATCGTTACTTTGTCCGAGTAAGCGCACAAACGTTTTTTATACTGGCGGTATAGCGCAAGAACTAATGTGATGGGGATAAAATTATGAAAGAAAATATTGTGGCAGATGCACGTCTGCGAAAGATGGCTGAAGATGGTGGGGGTAAGAAATGGTTAATTCGCGGGGCGGCGACGCTGGCGATGTTAGGTGGCATTGCCGCGGCGCCACAAACGGACACGGTGACTGAACGGGTCGATGATTTGGTGCAATCTGTTTTGCAGATGGCAATCGCACCTGCTGAGGCCGCAACGGTTTCTGGCGTAACGATTGATAATGCCAAAGAAGTGCCAAGCCGAACAACAACGTCTTCCGGGGATAAAACAGCGGATTACCTAGTTAAAGGAAGTGCCTACTACCAGTCGAATAATTCATCTGGAAAGACAACGTGGTATGGATTGTCGAATGGTCAAAATCAAACCGGGTTGGTTGTTTATAATACGGCGTTGGATACATCGAAAGATTTTACGGCCAGTGGTGCCTTTTATATGGCCAATTATGGTTCTGGCGCAGCGGATTATAACGGTATTTTATTGTCATCTATATTGCCAGATTCATTGGGTAGCGGAACTGGTGGAGGGGGACTTGGAATCACCGGGATTAAGAACGCCATTTCATTTGGAATCGACATGTATAACAACGGGTCAACCTACAAAGATGCGAGTGGGACATACCCAATGGTTGGTATTCGTACGACGGACTCATCCGGTAATTTAACACAAGCAACCAGTGATTCAAGTTTGACCTCGGGTAGTGGTGTATCAAGTGTGCCCGCGTCTAATGCCCCTAGCGGAATCGGTAGTGGTGATGGTGCTGCCTGGACGATTAAATACACAGCTAGTAACAAAACGTTGACATTTAGTTTGGGTGGTAAGGTCACGAAAACAATGACGATTAATACGACCACGATGCCTTATTTGTCATTTGCTTTGATTGGTTCGGCGGGTGATAAATCAACTGAAATGACGTCATCGGTTGCCCAAGTTTCCGGTACGAAGGCTTCAATGACCGTGCCAGTGACGTATAAAGATACGGCTGGTAACGTCCTTAAGACGGGGACGACTTTAGCGGTTGGAGACGGTCAGTCGGTGGGAATCAACAATGCGTCACCAAAGGCCTCAAGTGATACTTATAGCTATGATGCGCCGAAGATTACAGGGTATAACATCAGTTCAGCAAATGATATTACGGTTAAGGTCGGATCGGGAACAACGCCGAGTTTGAATTTGGTCTACGCACCGGCCTTACAAGAAGCAACGGTGACAACGTCAGGATTGGTCGGTAACAGTGCTAGTGGGAACGGGACGACGACGTATAAGGGAACGACTGGTGGCACAATTAGTATTTCAGACAGTAGCTTGACCAAGGCGGGTTACACGTACAAGGTCACGGCGCCAGACGGGCAAACGTACGACACAATGGCAGCTGCCTTGGCAGCGGGGACTAATGGTAAGTATGACGCAACAGATAATGCCAGTACGGCGACGACGGATAGCCAACAGCAAGCCTTTAAAGTTGTCTATACGGCACAACCACAAACGGCCGAGTTTGCGTATACTGGGGCAACGCCACAGAGTGGTTCACCAACAACTTTGACGGGAACATCTGACGGCGCAATCGCTAATACGGCGTTGTACGCGCCGGCAGGATATAAAATCGACACGGCCGCGACAACGTTGGCAAGCGGGGTATCACTCAGCATGGCAACCGATCAACGTTCGGCGACGATTTATGGTAACTTTGATACGGATACGGCGACGAATCAAAAATCTACGATTGTGTTTGCACCATTGACACAGACCGCGCAAATTGATCAAGTGGTCAACGGCGCAAAGTCGACGGTTGAAACGAAGACGGGTGGCTCAAACTCAGCGATTGCGTTTAGTGCAACTGATAGTTCGTTGGCGAAAACTGGTTACACCTATAAGGTGACTGGGCCAAACGGTCAAGTTTACGACACATTGGATGCAGCCTTAAAGGCAAATCCGAATTATGATACAACAAATGCAACGGATACTGATGGGTCACCTCAGATATTTACGGTTTCGTATACCGATACCCAGGCACCAGCCATCACAACTGGTAAAGACACCTTTAATGTCACAACCGGTGCGGGTGTCACGGCGGCTGATTTCTTGGCTGGTGTAAATGCGCAAACCAGTGATAATCAAATGGCTGGTGATGTTAAGGTGACGTCGAATTATGACTCAGTTGTTAAGGATGAACCAGGGACTTATACGGTTACGATTACCGCAACGGATGCGTCCGGGCTTCAAACGACCAAGCAGGTGACGGTCGTGGTGACTGAAACGTCACCGTATGACCAAGAATCAGCGGTGGCATCCGCTGCGGCAGCGCTTGAGTCAACATCACGTGATGCGACGAAAACGACGGCCGATGTGCAAGCTGCCCAAGACGCGTTAAATCAAGCCTTGGCTGATGCAAAAACCGCGCGTGAGACAGCAAATAGCAACGCTGCGGCGGCAATTACAAATGCAACGACCCAGGATGTGGCGGCAGATGATGCCGTTGCCCAGGCCATTACGGCTGTGCAAACCGCCCAAGCAAATGCCGCGGCGAACACGGGCACAACGCAGGCAATTGTTGATGCCACAACGGCCCTAGAGAAAGCGGTTGCGGTGGCTTCAGCCCAAGCAATTGTAACTAATCCAGTGAGTCAAGAACCAGACGTCAAGACGGCCCAAAGTGACTTGGATACGGTGTTGAGTAACCCAGACGCGACAGCAGCTGAGATTGCCACCGCGCGTGATGCATTGAAACAGGCGGTGGCAGACGCCGTGACGGATCGAGACGCCGCCAAGGATACGGCTGCTACGGCGAATAATGCCGCGGCCACTTCAGCTGCTGCGCAAGACCAAGCGGTCATTGACGCGCAAGATAAGTTGGCCCAAGCGATTGCGGCTGCCGACGGGAATTCAGGCACGACGCAGGCGATTTTAGATGCCGTGGCTGAGTTGAATACGGCGGTGACAACGGCTGAGAAGGCCCAAGAAACAGCTAGAGCTGCTGCCGCTGCCGCCTTGGCTGCTATGACACCTGTGTCAAATGAAGCGAATGTATTAGCGGCTGCCAAGTCACTGAAAGAGATTTTGGACAATGAAAATGCCACGGCCGCTGAAATCGAAGCAAAAACAACGGCTTTGACGGATGTTGTTGCTTCAGCCAAAGAGGCACGTGATACACAAGTGACAGCCGCGAATAATGCGGTTACAGCCGCAGAAGCCGGCGATAACGCCAATGACCAAGGGGTTAAAGACGCAATCGCGACGTTACAGCAGGTTGTATCCGATGCAACTAATGAAGCAACGAATACTGATTTAGGGCATATTGCCTTGACGCAGGATATTGCGGATGCGATGACCAAGTTAGCTGATGCGATTAGTCAGGCTCAGAGTGATCGTGCGGCAGCGGTGGAACAAGCAACTGATGCAATGACAGCAGACAATACCACACCGGTGAGTTTGGAAGATGACACCGCATCCGCCAAGGCGACCTTACAAGCGGTCCTTGATGATCCGACGGCAACCGCTGCTGATATTACCGACGCTATTAATGATTTTAAAAATGCGATTGATGATGTTCGAGACGATCGACAAGTCGTGGATGAGGCAGCCGCCGACGCATTAACGGCTGCCACGAATTCTGGTTATGCCGATGAACAGGCTGTGCAACAAGCCATGCAAGACTTGCAAGATGTTCGTGATCAAGCAGCGGCCGATGGCGCGACATCAGCTGATATTACGGCCGCCCAAACGGCGCTAGAAAATGCACTGGCGGCTGCTAAAAGTACGCAAGACCAAGCAATTTCAGATGCGCAAGCGATTGCCACTAATCCTGTCACGAATGAACCCGAGGTTGTCGCAGCGACTCAAAAGTTGGCGGATTTGGTTGCAGAGGCAGCAGATGGTGGTGACGTCTCGACGGCTGACATTGTCGCTGCTGGCCAGGCAATTACTGCGGCTGTTGCAGCTGCTGAAAGTGAGCGTGATGCTGCGAATGATGCTGCTCAAACAGCGATTACAGATGCGCAAGCGACAAATCAGGCTGAAGAACCAGGCGTCACGGCGGCGATTTCGCATTTGCAAGATTTGCTCACCCAGGCAGCTAATGATGATCCTAATGCGCTGACAGCTGATATTATTGCGGCGACAGCGGCGGTTAAGCAAGCGGTCCAAGATGCCGCACAGGCCCAACAAGATGCCCGTGATGCTGCGAATGCGGTTGATACGGCACCGGTTTCGTCAGAGCAGAGTGTGGTCGATGCCAAGAGCGAGTTGGCCAAGGTAGTTGGTGATCCAACCGCCACGGTGGCTGAAATTAATGCTGCCCAACAGGCTTTGGAAGATGCAGTTAATGACGAAAAAGCAAAACGCGATACCACGAATGAGGCAGCTGATGATGCGTTGACGACGGCGTCAAATTCTGATCAAGCTGACGAACCAGCAGTGATTGCGGCGCAAAATGCACTACAACAAGCCCAAGCAAATGCAGCGAATGACGCGGGCACAACGGCTGAAATTGCCGACGCTACGAAAGCGTTAACGGATGCGATTGCACAAGCCAAGGCAGATCAGCAGACGGCTCGTGATGCAGCTGCAGCGGTTGACACGGCGCCAGTTTCAAATGAAAGTGGTGTGAAAGCGGCACAGACAGCACTCGACAAGGTGCTAGCTGATACTGGTGCGACGGTTAAGGAAATTGAAGATGCCACCAACGCGTTGGAAAACGCGGTCGACGCGGCCAACAGTGATCGTGAAGCCGCCAACACCAAGGCTGATAGTGCGAAATTAACGGCGGCTGGAACAGCGCAAGCAAATGAACCGGGTGTACAAGCTGCCATTGCTAACTTAACCGCCTTGCAAAATCAAGCGGCAACAGATGATGCTGGTGCGCTGACACAAGATATTCTGGATGCGATTACGGCCTTACAAGATGCCGTGACGGATGCGGCGGGTGATCAACAAGAAGCACGTTTGGCAGCTGACAATGCCCTTGCACAGACGAAGCCAGTTTCGCATGAATCTGCCACACAGGATGCGATGACAAAACTGCAAACCTTGTTAGCGGATGATAGTGCGACAACGGCCGATATTCAAGCGGCTACCAAGGCACTGTCACAAGCGGTATCGGATGATACGAAGGTCCGTACGGCGGCAAATACGGCGGCAGCGAGTGAAATAGCGAGTGCGCAAAATTCAACAGCGGCTAATGATGCCACTGTGCGTGATGCTGTACAAGCGTTGCAGGACGCCGTGAAAACAGCGGCGAGTGATTCGCCAGATGCCGTGACGCAGGATATTTTGGATCGTATTTCAGATTTGAAAGCTGCGGTAACAGCGGCGGAGCAAGCACAAGAAACGAAACGTTCCGAAGCGACCGCAATCTTGGCAGATGACAGTGAAACGCAGCCAGTGACCTATGAGCAAGCTACGGCGGATGCCAAGGTTGCCTTGCAACAAGTGATTGATAATCCACTTGCCACGGCCGCTGATTTACAGACAGCAATTGATCAGTACCGTGACACAGCGACGGCGACGCGTGCGGTCCGGGATGATGCGATGACGGCGGGATCAGATGCCGTCACGAGTGCGCAAAACTCTGATCAAAGCGGGGATGATCGCGTGGTGACAGCTATTCAGAATCTGCAACAAGTGATGGCTACGGCCGCCAGTGATTCGCCGGATGCGTTGACTGCGGATATTGAAGCAGCTATTAGTGCGGTCAAGCAAGCTCAGGTTGATGCGGCTAAGTCACGAGCAGAAGCGGCTGATCTGGCAACGGCAGCCTTGCAACAAACTGGCCCCGTGACGAATGAGGCAGATGTCGCGACGGCTCGTACCAATTTGCAGACATTAATTGATGATCCAACTTCAACGGAACAAGATTTAAAGAATGCGATGACCGAGTTAGCGACAGCGGTAACGGCAGCAAAGACTGACCGGACGACGACAAACAATGAGGCGAACAAGGCAATTACAACAGCTACGAATGGTGACCAGTCAGCAGCGCCAGCGGTTCAAACCGCCATTCAAAATTTGAAGGATGTGATGGCGACGGCGGCGAGTGATTCGCCAGATGCCTTAACTGCTGATATTGCGACTGCGACAGCCGCCTTGCAACAAGCGGTCGCGGATGAAGACGCGGCCCAAGAAACCGCACGGGCCACGGCTGCTACAGCATTGTCAGAGACAGCCCCAGTTTCAAATGAAACAGCGGTTGCATCGAAAATTAATGCGTTACAGAATGTTCTGCAAGATCCAAAGGCCACGGCCGCTGAAATTACAGCTGCTGTCACTGACTTACAAAGTGCAGTTCAGACAGATACTGGCACGCGAAATACAGCAAATGACGACGCGGCGACAGCGATTGCGGACGCCGAGAATAGTTCATTGCAGAACGAACCACAAATTGAGAATGCGATTGCGAATTTAAATGCGATTCGTAAACGGGCGGCGGCTGATTCAAGCGCTAGTTTGACGGCTGATATTATCGCAGCAACGGATGCGTTGCGTCAGGCAATGACCGATGTTGCCCAATACCAAGCTGACGCCCGGGCTGACGCTGCTGAAGCACAGCAGGCGACCACAACGGATGGGACAACCATTCATCCAGAGATTGCAGACAGTAAAGCTATTTCCGAGGATACGCAGACTGCGTTGACTGACGCGGTGAAAGCCTTGAATGACGCGTTAAAAAATCCAGATACACCATACGCCGATATTAAAACAGCAACTGATGATGTGTTCGAGGCTGGCGGAAAAGCGTTGACTGAAGCGGCAACACCATACAGTGATAATGCGACGGTTGAATCAGCGCTGGCGACAATGCAGACAACGCTGGCCGATCCAGATGCAACCGCTGCTGAAAAGCACGCTGCGATGGATAGCTTGCGGGCCACATTTGCTGATGCCGCAGCTGCCTTAACAGATGCGAAAACGGCAGCCCAGGATGCACTAAGTAAAACAGCGCCAGTTTCAAATGAAACGGCAGTCAAGGCCACCGCAGATAAGCTGCAGAGTTTGTTGGCCGATCCAACGGCAACAAAGACGGCCATTGAGGACGCCACAAAGGCGCTGAACCAAGCGGTCGCTGATGCGAATACTGCCCGTGATGCGGCTAACCAAGCGGCTGACAAGTTGGCCGATCAGGCACAACAGTCGGCGGGTAGTGGTGATCCGGCGGTGGTCGCCGCGTTGGCCAAGTTGCAAAAAGTTCAAGCAGCCGCGGCAGCGGATTCGCCAGATGCGTTGACCCAGGATATTGCGGCCGCAACGCAAGCATTACAGCAAGCGTTGGATGCGGTGAACAGCGCCCGTGATGCGGCTAACGACGCGATAGCACAAGCTAAACCAGTTTCATACGAATCGGCAGTGGCAGCGGCAATCAAACACTTGCGGCAGGCGTTGGCCGATCCAGCAACGTCAACGGCTGATTTGGCGAAGGCAGTTAACGCTTTAAAGACGGCGACACAAGCAGCCAAATCAGATCGTGACGCAGCTAATCAAGCGGCGGATGCGATGCGTCAGGCGGCAACAAAGACTGGTCAGAATGATCCGGCCGTCCAAGCTGCGGTGACAAAACTTGCTAATTTGCAACAATTAGCGGCCGCTGATAATCAGGATGCGTTAACTGCTGATATTAAGGCAGCGACGGATGCCTTAAAGGTGGCGATGCAAGCCGTTGATGATGTGCGGACGGCTGCGGATACTTTATTAGGGCAAACGAAGCCGGTGTCACATGAAGGTGCCGTAGCTGATGCAAGTAAGCAATTGCGAGTCTTATTGGCCGGTAATGCGGCTGAAGGCGACATTAAGAGCGCCATGCAAGTATTACAAACGGCTTTGGATAAGGCGAAGCCAGCTCGTCAACAAGCCCAAAGTCAAGCAACCGATTTGCTAACACAGGTGCAAAATAGTCCGGTACGCAATGAACCTGCGGTGCAAGAAATGATGCAACGACTGCAAGCGGTTATGGCTGCGGCAGATCAGGATGATCCCAAAGCATTAACTCAGGACATTTTGAACGCCATGCAAGATTTGCAGACCGCGTTTAACAACGCTCAGGCAGCCCGTGACACGGCTAACCAGGATGCGACGGCCTTAAAGAATAGCGTGCCGGCTGATATGGCCGACACGATTAAGGATGCTTGGAATCACTTGGCGGATGTGCAAGCGAAAGCGTCTCGTGGCGAAGCAACGACCGCTGATGTTGTTGCAGCGACTAAGGCGCTGGCCGATGCTATCGGTCAAAACAATGGGATTGTGAGTGGTCCGCAGGCGCGCCAAGCGCAACAAAATGCTGAACTGGCCACGCTGGGGGCGACGTATCAACCGACGATGACCACGTTACCTGCAGCGGTCCAGGCAGGCTACACGGCTATCCCGAGTGGTTACTTGCCATATACGGGGGCAGGTGTGTTGCCATATACAGCTACCGGTCGGACGTTGGCTGACGGTACAGCTAACCGGGTGCTGCCGGACACTGGTCAAGACACGATGAGTTACTTAACCGCAATCGGGGTCTTCTTGTTTGCAAGTAATCTGTTTATGTTGTTCGCAGCGCGCCGTAAGCGTGAGGCTGAGGAAAATTAATTGAGAAGTGAAACGAGGACTGTCGGAGACGATAGTTCTCGTTTTCTACTTATGTAATCCGTAAGATTTCTATTCATGGTAAACTTAATGTGGTTATTTTTAAGTAAAACGCTAGAAGGAGCAGCACGGCATGTTTACAAATAAAAAGATTGTGTTAATTGTCAGCGGTGGTGTCGCAGCCTATAAGTCAGCGATTTTTGCCCGCTTGTTGATGAAGGCGGGGGCGGTCGTTCGCGTTGTGATGACACAGGCCGCAACTGAATTTGTGACGCCAAAGACGTTTGAAGCCTTGACGCAGCAGCCGGTTGTGACCGATTTGTTCGATGCGCACAATGACAGCGTCATTGCGCATGTGAGTTTGGCAGATTGGGCTGATTATATTTTCGTGGTCCCTGCGACGGCTAATATTTTGGCAAAAATGGCGGCTGGCATTGGTGACGATGCCGCAACGTCAGTTCTATTAGCTCGGCATACCCCAGTTATTGTGGCGCCGGCGATGAACGTCAATATGTATGAAAATCCGGCAACGCAACGTAATTTAGCGACGTTGCGTGACGATGGGGTGATTGTACTGGAACCAGCTGAAGGTCTTCTGGCTGAAGGTTATGCCGGTAAGGGGCGTTTGCCAGAACCGGATGAGATATTAGCCTTGGCAGAATTAGCGCTGCATCAGCGAACGGGTCGACTAACGGGCAAGCAGATCATTGTCTCAGCTGGTGGGACCGTTGAACCAATTGATCCGGTTCGCTTTATTACGAATCGGTCGTCAGGGAAGATGGGGTATGCGATTGCACAAGCCGCAGCCGAGCAAGGGGCTAACGTGACACTTGTGACGTCATCCGATTTGCCAGCTCCAGCAGGTGTGCAAACAGTTCACATTCAGTCTGCCCGTGAATTGTTGGCAGCGATGACTGAACGATTTGAGACGGCAGATGCTGTCATTATGGCGGCAGCAGTCTCAGATTATCGTGTGGCAACACCGGCTGATCAGAAGATGAAAAAAGATGCGGCCAATCCGGGGTTGACCTTGGAGTTGGTTGAAAACCCGGACATTCTAGCGACGCTTGGTGCGAATAAAACCCATCAGTACTTGGTTGGGTTTGCCGCTGAGACGCAGGATTTAATTAATTATGCGCAACAAAAGCTAACAAAAAAGAACGCGGATATGCTGATTGCAAATGATGTCTCAAAGGCCGAAGTTGGTTTTGGTTATGATACGAATCAAGTGACAATTTTGACACGAGATGCACAACCAGAGACCTTGCCTTTGCAAACGAAAATTGCAGTGGCTCGTGAAATTATGCGACGTGTGACAGAAGCAGTAAAGGATTAAAAAATGGCACAAATTGGAATTGATAAGATGAGCTTCTTCTCACCACATCAATATATTGATATGACTGAGTTGGCAAACGCTCGTAATGAAGAACCTGGTAAGTACTTGATTGGAATTGGTCAGACGCAACAAGCGGTTGTGCCACCAACGCAAGACGTCGTGACGATGGCAGTCAATGCCGCAGACCAAATCTTGACACCTACTGAACGTGAAGAAATTGACACCATTATTTTTGCGACTGAATCAGGCATTGACAACTCAAAATCGGCAGCGGTTTATGCACAACGATTGTTAGGATTGAGTCCATACGCCCGCACGATTGAAATGAAGCAAGCGTGCTATGCCGGTACTTACGGTTTGATGCAAGCACGGGATTATGTTGCCTTGCACCCAGGTGCTAAGGTGCTGGTCATGGCATCAGATATTGCCCGTTACGGCCTCCACACCCCAGGTGAAGTCACCCAAGGGGCTGGCGCAGTTGCCATGTTGGTGACTGAGAATCCACGTATTTTAACGATTAATCGAGACAACCAATTCATGTCGCGTGATGTGATGGACTTCTGGCGCCCAGTTTACGCCGAAGAAGCATTGGTTGATGGTAAATATTCAGCTGAAGTTTACCGTGAATTCTTCCGTGATTTATGGGCTCGTTATAAGGAAAAGACAGGTTTAGCTATCGATGACTTCAAGGCATTTGCATTCCACTTGCCATTCACTAAGATGGGGTTAAAGGCCTTGCGCGATATCTTACCTGAAGCAGATGAAGCAAAACAAGCATTATTGTTGACGGAATTTGAAGCCAGTCGTGTTTACAATAAGCGCATTGGTAACTTATATACGGGTTCAGTTTACTTGAGTTTGTATTCACTGTTAGAAAATTCAACGACTTTAACGGCGGGTGATCGTTTGGGCATCTTCTCTTACGGTTCTGGTGCAGAAGGTGAGTTTTATTCAGTTGAATTGCAACCTAACTTCCGTGATGGGTTAGTGACCGGCCAAATGGATCACTTGTTTGATTCACGTGAATACATGACGATTCCAGACTATGAGGAAAACTTCATGGCCGGTTTGCACGGCGCAACTGATCGTGAATTTGATATCACCAAGGATGCAGCCAAGTTTGTATTGGCCGGTTTGAAAGATCAACAACGCGTGTATTTAGCACACTAATTAACGCGAAAAAATCAATAATTGTGCGAGGGTTCATCAAACGCACTGGGTACACTAATCGCAAACGACTAGTCAGGGGGAGTGCCTATGCAGCGACATGAACTACAGATTGGTGATATAGCCCATTGTGATGCTTCAGCAGCGATTAACTGTCCGTTTATTGGTAAAGTGATTCGCTGTGACGCAACCGATTATGAAATGGAAGTTTTGTTTATTCCGGAATTGACTCGTGAAAATGCCGCATTGCTTCATACGCAACAACGAGTTGCCAAGACAGCTTTGCAACCGTTCATGAATAAGCGGGATTTGCCGTCGATGAAAGGTTGATTGTTCGGCATTTGTCGGTTAAACTAATTGGGTAACACAAAAAAATCTGTAATTAGTTAAGAGGGAAAATTATGAAGCGCGTTTACTTAGCCGGTCCATTTTTTGACGATGACCAAATTGATCGTATTGAACGGATGGAAAAAGCACTTGCAGCAAATCCAACGGTTTCTGAATTCTTCAGTCCACGTACTGAACAACACGATGAATTTGAATTTGGTTCAAAGGAATGGGCAAAAGCAATTTACAAGGGCGACAAGGATCATCTTGATCCAGCCGAAGTTGTCATTGCGGTAATCGACTACGAGGGTGAACACGTTGATCCAGGGACTGCCTGGGAGATTGGTTACTCAGAAGCGGCAAAGAAGCCCGTAATTTTAGTGAAAGAGAAGGATGGGGGCATCAACTTGATGATGTCAGTTCCTGCTCACGCTGTTATTACAGACGTTGCAGATGTTGCAACATACGACTTCGATGCCTTGCCAGCGAACGAATGGGAAGGTAAGACTTTCTAATTTGGTTAAGCTTACCAGTGATTAACGGCACTCACCGCAAAGTGGGGGCCGTTTTTTTCTTGCAGTAGCCATTGAACTTATTACCGCTGTGCTAAACTAAACAGATACGAAACAGAACTTGAGAGGGTATTGTCGCATGCGAAAAATTGGCCGGTTGTTGTTGGCGTGGCTCGTGAAATTTTGGATTCCACTAGCCATTACTGTGGGGATGCTTGGTGTCGCAGTCGCAGTTACTACAGTGATGCTATATAAACAACAAATTACAGTACAAATCCCGAATATTACGATTCGAGAGAAGAAAGGAGTTGCCGGTACGCCGATATCAGTGTTGAAACAAGGTGAACATTTACAAATTTTAGCCAAGGATGATGGTTGGTACGAGGTGCGCCGTGAAGATGAGTCGACTGGGTGGGTAGCAGGCTGGCTGTTGGAACGGAATGAACCCTTAGACAAGATTACGCCGTTATCGGAATCAACAATCGTTTTGGACCCTGGTCATGGTGGATCGGATTCTGGTGCGATATCAAATACTGGCAAATTTGAGAAGACCTATACGCTCCAATTGGCACGGCGGGTAGCTAAGACATTGCGCCAATCGGGGGCACGGGTGATTATGACGCGTGATTCGGATAAAATTGTGTATCTGTCAAAAATTCCGCAAGTGGCTGAAAAGAATCATGCTGATTTATTTATTTCATTCCACTTTGATTCATCCCCAGAAGCGAACGAAGCGAGCGGGTACACAGCTTATTATTACCATAAAACAAATGGCTCTAAGCAACTTGCGACAGCCTTGAATAAAGCTATGGCGCCGACTATGCCGCTCACTAATAAGGGTGTTGACTTTGGTGATTTCTTGGTTATTCGAGATAATACAGTACCCGCGGTATTGCTTGAAAATGGGTACATTAACTCAGACACGGACTTCAAACAGATTAAGTCCGTGAAAACGCAGGAAAAAATTGCCAAGGCAATTCCAATCGGTTTGGAAAATTATCTTGATCAACGGGCGAAAAATGCCCAGTAACTTGACGTTGGCTACTTTCTATAAGATAATGTTTTTCATAGATAGAACCGATGAGAAAGCAAACTTATTTTGGACATGTTTAGCGAGCAGGGTGTGGTGAGAGCCTGTCATTGTTAGGATAAGGGGACACTTTTTAGGTCGCAGCAATGCGCGTGTTGCCACGTTACGGCATGAGACCAAATTCAAGGTGGTACCGCGCTTAAAAGGCGCCCTTGACGATACGAGTGTGTCGTCGAGGGCGCCTTTTCCGTTTTTGCACCATCGGATTAATTGAGAGGAATTACGATATGGCTAAGCAATCATTCCAAAAGCCAAAGGGAACAGCAGATTTGTTGCCCGGTGAATCACTTAAGTGGCACTACGTTGAAGAAACAGCGCGTGTGTTGTTTGGTGACTACCAATATTCAGAAGTACGAACACCAATTTTTGAAAGTTTTGATGTCTTTGCACGTTCAGCTGGCGATACATCTGACGTGGTGACGAAGGAAATGTATGATTTCCACGACAAGGGTGATCGTCACGTTGCCTTGCGTCCGGAAGGAACCGCGGGTGTTGTGCGGGCGTTTGTTGAAAATAAGTTATTTGGACCTGAACATCAAAAGCCATACAAGATGTTTTATATCGGACCAATGTTCCGTTATGAACGTCCACAGGCAGGTCGCATGCGTCAATTCCACCAGATTGGAGTGGAAGCATTGGGGTCAGACTCACCAGCACTAGATGCTGAAGTGATTGCAATGGCCGTTGATTTCTTCCAAACGTTGGGTGTGACGAACTTGAAGGTTAAGATTAACTCATTGGGTGATAAAGCGTCTCGTGAGAACTATCGCCAAGCGTTGATCAATTTCTTGACGCCTCATTTTGATGAGCTTTCTGCTGATTCACAAACGCGTTTGGAGAAGAACCCTTTGCGTGTATTGGATTCTAAGGATGCCAAGGATCAAGCAATTGTTGCGGACGCCCCATCGATTTTGGATTATTTGACAGAATCAGCCCAAGCCCACTGGGATAAGGTGCAAACATACCTTGAGGCGATGGGAATTGATTATGAAGTGGATGCCAACGTGGTCCGTGGCTTGGATTATTACAACCACACGATTTTCGAAGTGATGACACAATCTGAAGCATTGGGTCATGGTTGGACAACGATTACCGGTGGTGGTCGTTACAACGGATTGGTCGAAGAGTTCGGCGGACCAGAGATGCCAGGGGTCGGCTTCGGAATCGGTTTGGAACGTTTGATGTTGCTGCTTGAATCAGAAGGGGCAACGTTGCCTGAACAAGCACCGCTTGATGTGTACGTTGCCAACACGGGTGACGGGACTGATGTGGTTGCCATGCAAATGGTCCAAGCGGTTCGGTCATTTGGCTACAGTGCTGAGCGTGACTACCAAGATCGTAAGTTAAAGGGCCAATTCAAGTCGGCTGATCGACTTGGTGCCCGCTTTATGATTACGATTGGTGAGCGTGAGTTGGCTGAACAATCAGCTAATTTGAAGAACATGACGACTGGTAAGGAAATTACGGTGAAATTGGCCGAATTATACACTGGTTTGCCAGAATTTATTGAAGACGAAGAAGTTACAGAAGAGGATTAAGAGATATGAAGCGTACAAACTATGCAGGCTTGATTGATGAAGCTTACCTTGATCAAACCGTCACGTTGCAAGGATGGGTGCAGAAGCGCCGTGATTTGGGTGGCTTGATTTTCGTTGATTTGCGTGACCGCGAAGGAATCGTACAATTGGCCTTTTCAGAAGAGATTAACGCTGATGCATTGGCGGTTGCCGAAAAGATGCGTTCAGAGTTTGTGATTGAAATTGAAGGGGTGGTTCGTTCACGTGCAGAAGGCGCTGTTAACGACCACTTGAAGTCAGGTAAGATTGAAGTTCAAGTGGCCAAGGCAACCATTTTGTCTGAAGCGAAGACAACACCATTCTATATTGAAGATGACATCAACGTTTCTGACGAATTGCGTTTGAAGTATCGTTACTTGGATTTGCGTCGTCCTGAGATGCAAAAGAACTTGCGTATCCGCTCAAAGATTACGGCGGCCACGCACGAATTCTTGGATGCCAATGGGTTCATCGATATTGAAACGCCATATTTGGCCAAGTCAACACCAGAAGGTGCGCGTGACTACCTGGTACCTTCACGTGTGTATCCTGGTTCATTCTATGCTTTGCCACAATCACCACAATTGTTTAAGCAATTGTTGATGGGCGCAGGCTTCGACCGTTACTATCAAGTTGCGCGTGCCTTCCGTGATGAGGACTTGCGTGGTGACCGTCAACCAGAATTTACCCAACTTGACGTTGAAACGTCATTTATGACGCAAGACGAAATCATGGCTTTGGTTAACGAATGGGTTGCCGCAATCATGAAGAAGACGGTTGATGTCGAGCTGAACACGACTGAAATTCCAGTATTGGACTATGCTGATGCCATGGCCCGTTTCGGAACTGACAAGCCTGACATGCGTTTTGGCATGGAATTGCAAGATTTGTCAGACCTGATGGCTGACTCAGAATTTGGTGTCTTTGCAAACGCGGTCAAGAATGGTGGTCAAGTTAAGGCAATTGTTGTGCCTGGCGGGGCCGACAACTACTCACGTAAGGATATCGACAAGATGGCCCAATACATCGAACGTTTCGGTGCGAAGGGATTGGCTTGGTTGAAGATTACTGATGAAGGCATTACGGGCCCAATCGCCAAGTTCTTGACGGCCAAGGGCGATGCGTTGTTAGCACAAACTGAAGCGCAGGCGGGTGATTTGATTTTGTTCGCTGCAGATTCAGCAAATGTTGTTTCAGCAACATTGGATGCTTTGCGTCGCATGACTGCTAAGGAAATGGGCTTGATTGATGACACCAAGTGGGCCTTTGCGTGGGTTGTTAACTGGCCATTGTTCGAGCACCAAGCCGAAGAAGATCGCTGGATTGCAGCTCACCACCCATTCACAATGCCAAATGAAGAAGATTTGCCATTGTTGGAGACGACAGATGGTGCGCACCAAGCACACGCGCAATCATACGATCTTGTGTTGAATGGTTATGAATTGGGTTCAGGTTCAATTCGTATTCACCGTATGGACATTCAGGAGAAGATGTTGTCAGCCCTTGGCTTCACCAAGGAAGCGGCCCACGATGCCTTTGGCTTCTTGCTTGAAGGAATGGAATATGGCTTCCCACCAATGGGTGGTATCGCCTTGGGGCTTGACCGTCTCGCCATGCTATTGGCTGGTCGTGACAATATTCGTGAAGTCATTGCGTTCCCTAAGAACTCAAAGGCCACTGAACCAATGACTGAGGCGCCAACACCGGTTGCGCAAGCCCAAATCGTTGATGATCTTGGTTTGACGGCACCTGTTTACGCAGACATTGAAGCGCCTAACATGTCTGAAGAATAATGACGACACAAAACGCTCGGGACTTTTCGTTCTGGGCGTTTTTTTGTTTCAAAAATGGGATACAAAAAAATCAGACTTTCATATTTTATTCACAAAATGAAACTATACTTTAATAAGTGGTGAGGAGGTTAGCCTCACGAAACAGAGAAAAATTTGGGGTGTTTATTATGTTTAAATGGCGACATTTAATCGCTTTAGCGGGGGTTACGCTAGGTCTGCTACTGGCAGGCAACATAACCGCATCCGCTGATCAATTATTTACAACAAGTCAGACAGAGACGCATACACAACCACTGTGGGTGAATGGTAAACAAGAGGTTGACGTAAGCTGGAATACGCCTTTGTTTACCAATGAAGACGTCGGTAAGTTGGATATGGGAGACGCCACGTTGCGAGCAGAGGTCGTTTCAAAATCTAACTTTGCGCTTAATGGTCGTGTGGCGGGCGAGGCCGATTGGCATCCCGGTACAATTACTGGGCCAAATCATGAACAGTATGATGGGTATGTGTTATTTAAGTCATCGCGTGATTTAACGACGGCGGCAACCACAATGCTATATGTGCGTTTTGGTCAGGGCGCGAATTCCGCGTATAACATGCAATTTGCGGTGTTATTTGTCAACGGTACGAATGCGAATCAAACGGAATCTTGGTATTCTAACTCGAGTTTGTGGGTTGGCATCCAGCACACTGATACGCCGGCGCCGAGCCAGCCAGAACCACCGCATGTCTTGCCGGCTGATCCAATCGCAACACCGGAAGTTTTGCCGGCGGATGCTATTCAAATTCCTGATGTGGGCCTAATTGCGCCACCGTCAGGCACGGACACAGGTGATATTAGTGCACCGACAGGCACAGATACAGGTGCAATCAGCGCGCCATCTGGCACAGACACAGGCGACATTAGCGCACCATCGGGCACAGATACGGGTGACATTAGCGCACCATCGGGCACAGATACGGGTGACATTAGCGCACCATCTGGCGTAGACACGGGAGACATCAGTGCGCCGACAGGCACAGATACGGGTGATATTAGTGCACCATCGGGCACAGATACGGGCGACATTAGCGCACCGTCAACACCAGATACAGGGGACATCACAGTTAATGGTCAGACGGATGGCAGCCAACCTGATACACAGCCGGCTACATCATTGCCTAAACAAGCTGATGATGAAGAGACTGATGCAACGCAACAGCCACCAGTAACCGATTCAGATGGGGACGATGCTCAGGTTGGACCAACTACGGACAATGAGACGACCGTTGGGCCAGAACAACCGGTAGCACAAACTGATGACAAGTCAGAAACGGCTCAGTCTGGTGACGGTATTCCCGTTGCTGATGAAACGACTCAAAATTTGGGGACTGACACCCCAGCAACAACTGTGACTGATGCGCTGTCGAATCAAGCAGCAACCTTACCTGAGACTGGGATGAAGCGTCAGTCAATCTTGACAGTCGTTGGGTTAGGCATGCTGATTTCGCTAGCAGGCATGATTTTGGTTAAGAAAATACGGTAAAGCAGACGGAACTTATGGACCAATTGGTTCATAAGTTTTTTTGTTTATCCGGCGCAGATTTGCAATTAAGTGATAAAATCATAAAGTACAAATCGAAAGAAGCGAGAAAATGGACCAGATAGAACAGTATTTTAATCGTCATCAGTATTCAAGTCGGATTGGTAGCGCAATGGTATATGCCGTTGCGTCTGCCGTAGCCCTTAATTTTTTCTGGACGCCCGGACATATTTATTCATCCGGATTTACTGGTTTAGCCCAGTTATTAAATACCCTCTTAGAACGATTCGTCGGCTGGAAGGTGCCTGTCGGTGTGTTGTTGTTGCTGATTAATGTGCCACTGATGATTACGGCTTATCGTAAAATTGGTAAGCGTTTTGCGATGTTTACGGCCGTTGCGCTGGTTTTGGCGGCCGTCGCGATGCGCTTGGTGAGTCAGCCAGAACAATTGTGGACGCATGACCCACTTGTAATGGCAATCTTTGGTGGGGCCGTTAATGGGTTTGGAACTGGCTTAGCTTTGCGTAATGGCTTATCAACGGGTGGTCTGGATATCATCGGGATTTTGGTTCGTCGCAAAACTGGCATGAAGATGGGCGCGGTCAATTTGACCTTTAACTTCTTTATTCTGTTGGCGTCAGGTTTCTTATTTGGTCCACAATATGCATTGTATACCGGGATCGGCCTAGTGGTTAACGCGCGCGTTATCGATTTGGTCTACACACGTCAACAAAAAATGCAGGTTATGATTGTAACGGAAAAGCCTGATTTGGTGATTGAAGCGATTCAGCGAGATATTCGTCGCGGCATCACCATTGTCCACCATGCCGAAGGTGGCTATAATCACCACCATAAGGAAGTTTTGTTTACAGTCATTTCAATGTATGAACAGTATGACCTACGCGATGCAATTTATGATGTCGACCCACAAGCTTGGGCATCATTGTGGCGTATCGACCGCACGTTTGGCCGTTTTTACGAGCCAAAATTGTAAACAATTGGTTAAAAAATCTAATTATCGACAAAGCGTTGACAACAGCGCCTATTCTGGTAAACTATTAAAGAACAAAAGTGTGCGACATATATAAAAGTTGGAAACTTCACACGGGAAGGGAGGGTAAACATTATGGCAAAGACTGTTGTTCGTAAGAATGAGTCTCTTGATGATGCTCTCCGTCGCTTCAAGCGTGGTGTATCAAAGGATGGTACCTTGCAAGAGTACCGTAAGCGTGAGTTCTACATCAAGCCATCAGTACAACGTAAGTTGAAGGCTGAGGCCGCTCGTAAGCGCAAGAACAAGAAGAGCCGTTAATTCGACTCTTGCCGGGCTACCTTATTGGTGGTCCGGTTTTGTTTTATAATCATAAAATAAGTAAAACAACATTATTTGGAGGAAAACAATCATGAGTTTGCTAGAACAATTGACGTCAGATATGAAGGAAGCGATGAAGGCCAAGGATAAGGTAACGCTTGGTGTTGTCCGTATGGTTAAGGCGTCTGTATCAAATGAACAAATCAAGTTGGGTCACGATTTGACGGCTGATGAAGAATTGGCAGTTTTGTCACGCGAAATGAAGCAACGTGTCGAAGAGATGGAATCATACAAGGATGCTGATCGGGCAGACTTGGCTGAAGAAATCCAAGGTCAAATCGATGTGTTGAAGCGCTACATGCCTGCACAAATGTCTGAGGAAGAAGTCGTTGCCATTGTTAAGGAAACGATTGCTGAAGTTGGTGCGTCATCAAAGGCGGACTTGGGTAAGGTGATGGGTGCCTTGATGCCTAAGGTTAAGGGTAAGGCTGACGGTAAGTTGGTTAACACAACGGTGCAATCATTGTTGGGCTAATTGTGACACAATGCGGGGTGATGCCCCGATACATATATGTTTGCGGTATAATAGTACCGTAATAAAAAATATTGCGAATTAGAGGGAATCCATTTTTGGCAGCACAAGTTGAAAAAATTTATCGTTTTGAAAATGCCGAGCAAGAAATTGGCTTGGTTGGACCACAAGACAGCAATTTGAAGTTGATTGAAGAGGGCGTTGGGGTGTCTTTGTCAGTCTTTGGTGATCAGTTGACCATCAAAGGTGAAGCAGAGTCCGTTGATGCAGCTGAGGCAATCGTTGTTGAATTGACGAATTTAATCAAAAAAGGTGTTAAGCTAAACGCAACTGACATCGTTTCAGCGATGAAGATGTCTGAACGTGGTACGCTGGAATACTTTGGCGATATGTACACTGAGACCTTGATCCGAGATGCGAAGGGGCACCCGGTTCGTGTGAAGAATTACGGGCAGCGCCGTTACATTCAAGCGATTCGGAATAACGACATTACGTTTGGTATCGGACCTGCCGGAACTGGCAAGACGTATTTGGCCGTCGTCATGGCAGTGGCAGCACTGAAGCGTGGGGATGTTGAGAAAATCATTATCACACGTCCTGCCGTTGAAGCTGGTGAAAACTTAGGGTTCTTGCCCGGTGATTTGAAAGAAAAGGTCGATCCTTACTTGCGACCAATTTATGATGCGCTGCATGCCATTATTGGCGCGGAACATACAGAACGTCTGATGGATCGTGGGACGATTGAAATTGCACCACTTGCCTACATGCGTGGTCGTACCTTGGACAACGCCTTTATTATTTTAGATGAGGCACAGAACACAACACCACAGCAAATGAAGATGTTTTTGACCCGCCTTGGTTTTGGCTCGCATATGATTGTGAATGGTGACGTGTCACAGATTGACTTGCCAACAAAGGTACGGTCAGGCCTGATTCAAGCCAAGCAAGTGTTGGCAAATGTCTCACATATTACATTTATTGAATTTGCCGCGGATGACGTTGTACGTCACCCAGTCGTTGGGGCGATCATTAACGCCTATGACGCATTTGATGCCGCAAAAAATAAGCAAACAGAGAAGAAGGATTAAAGATTATGGATTTGGCGATTATTGACCAATCAAAGCCCGGAGTACCGGCAGAGCAAATTGAACTTGTTGAAAAGGTGCTAGATTACGCTGGTAAGTATATGAAGTTGCCAGATGATACAGAGATGTCAGTCACTTTTGTTAACAATGATGAGATTCAACGTTATAACCGTGAGTATCGCGGGCTTGATAAGCCAACAGACGTCATTTCTTTTGCAATTGAAGAAGACGGTGACGATATGCCACTGATGATGGATGAGGATATGGCTGAAGATTTGGCCAAAAATATCGGTGATATTATCGTGTCTGTGGATAAGATTGGTGAACAAGCCGAATACTTGGAGCACTCATACGAACGTGAGCTTGGCTTTTTGGTCGTTCATGGTTTCTTGCACTTAAACGGTTATGATCACATGCGTAGTGATGAAGACGAAAAGATTATGTTTGATTTACAACGCGAGATTTTGGATAGCTATGGACTTACACGATAAGAAAAAGGCGACCGAACCGGCGCCACAAATTGAAAAGAATACGCACTTTCTACAAGCGCTAGGCCATGCCCTCGAAGGAATTGGCCAGTTACTTGTTCGCGAACGAAATATGCGCTTTCATATTTTTGCGGCAATTGTCGTCTTACTTGTCGGGATATATGTTAAGCTAGGACGGTCGGACTGGCTGTGGATTACGGTGGCTGTTTTTACCGTGATTATGGCCGAGTTCGTTAATACAATGGTGGAAGCAATCGTTGATTTGATTGTCGGTGAAAGTTACCACCCATTGGCGAAAGTCGCAAAAGATGTGGCTTCCGGGGCTGTTTTGGCAGCCGTTGCCTTCGCAATTGTCGTGGGTGTGTTGATTTTCCAGCCTTACATCCTGCCGAATTTGCAGATGTTGCTGGGATAAAGTTGTGCGTGGTAACACGTGGATTATACAGAAAGAACAGAGATTTTATACATGAGTGAACAAGGATTTAAGTCAGGTTTCGTGGCCTTGGTTGGTCGTCCAAACGTTGGTAAGTCAACGCTTTTGAACAAGATGATTGGTGAAAAGATTGCCATCATGTCACCTAAGGCACAAACAACCCGTAACAAGATCCAAGGAATTTACACCACCGATGAGGGTCAAATCGTCTTTATGGATACACCAGGTATCCACAAGCCTCATAACTCACTAGGTGATTTTATGGTGAAGACAGCCATGTCAGCTTTACGTGAAGCAGACATGGTTTGGTTCTTGGTGAATGCCGACGAACCACGTGGGGCCGGGGATGATTTCATTATTAATCGCTTAAAGGACACGAAGACGCCAGTTTATTTGATCATTAATAAGATTGACTTGGTGAACCCAGCAGATTTGTTGACGATTATTGATGATTACCGCCAACAAATGGAGTTTGCCGAAATCTTCCCAATTTCAGCTTTGAAGGGGGATGGCGTGCCTGAATTGTTGGATTTTGCGATGGATAAGATGGCAGAAGGTCCACAATATTACCCAGCTGATCAAATCACGGATCACCCAGAACGATTTATCATGAGTGAGTTGATTCGTGAAAAGGTCTTGCAATTGACACGTCAAGAAGTGCCACACTCAGTTGCGGTGGTGATTGATAAAATTGAGCGTCAAGATGAAAATCACTTGCATGTGCAAGCGACGATTGTTGTTGAACGACCAACGCAAAAGAACATTGTCATTGGTAAGCAAGGGGCAATGATCAAGGAAATCGGTGTGCGGGCACGTAAGGATATCGAACGTTTGCTTGGTGATAAGATTTTCTTGGAGACATGGGTTAAGGTTGAAGAACGTTGGCGTGATAAGCCACAAGCACTTCAAACTTACGGTTACAAGGAAGATTCAGATATTTAATTTGGCGAGAAAGAGACTACCTAGTCTCTTTTTTACTAGGGGATGGGTATGGCAGAAGTATTTGATGCAATTGTGATGTACCAGCAAGACCGCAAGGAAAAGGATCTGATGGTTAAGATGCTGACCAAGCAGGGTGGCAAGCGGATGTTTTACATTAAAAATGGCAAGTCAAAGCGGTACCAATTCGCAGCGGATGTCCAACCGTTAACGGTCGCCACGTTTGAAGGAACTTTAAATCCAACCGGTTTGAGTTTTATTAACGCTGTTAAAGAGAGCCACCAATCACGTGAATTGATGATGGACGTCACAAAGAATGCCTACATGACTTACATCTTAGGGTTGATTGACGCGGCATTTGTCGATAATCAGCCGATTGGTAAGTGGTATGAATGGGCCCGCTTGGCGATTGAAAAAATTGAGAGTGGTCTGGATCCACAAGGTATTGCCAATTTTTTTGAAATCAAATTGTTGCCGGCATTCGGTCTTGAACCGACTTGGGGTGAATGTGTTGTTTGTGGTCGACGTGATTTACCACTTGATTTCTCCGAGAAGCTAAACGGAACACTGTGCCAGTTGCACTGGGATCAAGATGAACAACGTATGAATGCTAATCCACGTTCTGTGCGTGTGCTATCACAACTTAACAAAATTGACCTAAAACAGTTAGGTTCGTTGTCGCTAAAAGAAGAGACTAAGCATGATATGGCACGCGTGATGGATAAGATTTATGATGACCAAGTCGGCGTGCATTTACGTGCCAAAAGTTTTATTCAACAACTAGACGGCTGGTCACAACGGCTCGCCCAACGCGGCCAACAAAAGCCAATTGACGAGTCAAAATAGATGACAGGTAGCGCTAATATCACTTATAATAAGTGTATAGTAAAGAAGCGAACGGAGAATTGACATGGATTTTGATTTGGATAAGTTGAAGGACCAAGCTGGTGATCTTTTGGAAGGCGCTGACTTGAACGAATTGAAGGAAAAGGCCGGTGACTTGCTAGGCGACAAGGCGGACATCTTAGATAACGTTGATATGGATGACGTTAAGGATAAGTTGTCAGGATTCCTTGGCAAGTAAGTACGGTATGAATCAGTTAGAAAGCGATGTCCCTTTTGGGGGATATCGCTTTTTATTATGCCCGATATTTACAAGTACGTGACATAGCGCACAAGCGAATGTTAATGTGGTAATCTATTCGTTAGTGTTTAACGAGGGAGTAGAGAAATGCAGTATCTTAAACAAGCTTTGCGTGAAGCGACGTCACCAACCAATATTAAGCGTGATTTAGCCTTGATGAATCGGTTTCAACGGGTGTATATGGTCATTATTATGGCTGTTACGATTTGGGCCTTCGTCTATACAGGTGATTATTCATCATCAGGATGGACGAGTTTAATTACCGGGTTGGTATTGGCTTTTTACTTAATCATGTTAGCGAGTGGCCGGTTAACGAACTTTTTCTGGGGGCTCCTGACCAATGGCATCTGGTTATTAATGTCCATTCACAACCATTTGGTCGGTGACATTCTCAATCAAGGCTTCTTTTTTGTGATGCAGTTTGTGGGGATGGTTGCCTGGTACAAGCAGCTAGCCCAACAACAAGACAGTAGTCAGATGCAAGCGAAGCGTATCGGCCCTAAAATGATGGGATGCCTTGTCGCAGGGGCAGTTGTGGTTTATGGTGTCGTTCTAGCCGTTGCCAAAACGGCACATGGTAATCAAGTCTACCTCGACTCCTCACAATTACCGCTGGGGATGTTGGCACAAATTTTGGCAACGTATGGCTACCTCTCGCAGTGGGTTGTCTGGTTGTTAGTTGATGCGGTTGGCCTGTTATTATGGTGGAATCAAATCCAGGCCGGTGGGTCAGGCGCATTAGGGATGTTTGTTTTGATGATCGTGAAAACGTTCAATGCGTTTTATGGCATGTACTTGTGGTCAAAGACAACTGAATATTGAGATTAATTTCGTTGACATTCAACGGCTGAGTGATAAACTTATTAGTTGTAATAAGCGATGAAAGCAGAAGAATTCCGTGAAATCAGTCCAGCAAGTCACCGGTGATGTGAGGGTGATCTGATTAGCGTAAGGGGCACTGCTGGAGCACAATTTAATCCAATGAAGCTGCTAGGAGTTTTCCTAGAAGTAGGGTGGAACCGCGAATTATCGTCCCTACATCAATCATTTTTTATGGTGATTGGTGTAGGGCTTTTTATTTGCTCGAAGCCAACCACGAGAAAGGAATTTGTCAATATGAGCGCAAAAATGAGTGTGCAAGACATTATTTTGACGTTGCAAAAGTTCTGGGCTGACCAAGGCGCAATGCTGATGGAAGCTTACGATACAGAAAAGGGTGCGGGTACGATGAGCCCTTACACGTTCCTACGTGCCAATGGTCCTGAGCCATGGAACGCGGCTTACGTGGAGCCATCACGTCGTCCTGCCGATGGACGTTACGGTGATAACCCAAACCGTTTGTACCAACACCACCAATTCCAAGTGGTTATGAAGCCATCACCCGACAACATTCAAGAATTGTACTTGGATTCTTTGAAGGCCTTGGGCATTGATCCATTGGAACACGATATTCGTTTCGTTGAAGATAACTGGGAAAACCCATCAATGGGTGCCGCTGGTATCGGTTGGGAAATCTGGTTGGACGGTATGGAAGTCACGCAATTTACGTACTTCCAACAAGTTGGTGGTATCCAAGTTGATGCCGTAACATCAGAAATCACGTATGGTTTGGAGCGTTTGGCTTCATACATCCAAGACGTCCCAACGGTGTACGATTTGGAATGGGGTAACGGCGTTTTGTACGGTGACATCTTTAAGGAGCCAGAGTACGAACACTCAGTTTACTCATTTGAAGAATCAGACCAAGAAATGTTGTTGCGTCACTTTAACGAGTACGAAGCTGAAGCTAAGAAGGCTTTGGAAAAGGGCTTGGTTCACCCAGCTTACGACTACATTTTGAAGTCATCACACACGTTTAACTTGTTGGATGCCCGTGGCACAGTGTCAGTTACAGAACGTGCAAAATATCTATCACGTATCCGTAACATGGCCCGTTCAGTTGCGCGTGCCTTCATTGATGAGCGTAAGAAGCTTGGTTTCCCATTGTTGAAGGACGAAGCTTTGCGTGCGAAGTACTTGCCTGCAGATGAGGAGGAAAACTAAGATGGCTAACTTTTTGCTAGAAATTGGTTTGGAAGAAGTTCCGGCCCACTTGGTGACGCCCGCAATTAACCAATTGGTTGAGCGTGCCGAAAACTTTATGGCCGACGAGCGTTTGGCATACGGGGCAATTAAGCCTTTCTCTACGCCACGTCGTTTAGCAGTGTTGATTTCTGATGTTGCTGAAAAGGCTGAAGACTTCCAAGAAGAAGTTAAGGGGCCTGCTAAGAAGGTCGCACTTGATGCTGAGGGTAACTATTCAAAGGCAGCCCAAGGATTTGTCCGCGGTCAAGGGTTGACGACTGATGACATTACGTTTAAGGAATTTAACGGTAACGAGTACATCTACGTTACAAAGTTTGAGGCTGGAAAGCCAGCGGCTGAAGTTTTGACGGGCTTCAAGCAAGTTATTGAGGCGATGACGTTCTCAACAACGATGAAGTGGGGTCGTCACACGTTTGAATACGTCCGTCCAATTCGTTGGATGGTCGCATTGTTGGATGATGAAGTTGTCCCATTTGATATCTTGGGAGTTGCAACGGGTCGTTCATCACGTGGACACCGTTTCTTGGGTCATGATGTTGAAATTGCATCAGCTGACCAGTACGAAGAGGCCTTGACGTCAGTCTTTGTACAAGCAGATGCCGAAGCACGTAAGCAAAACATCCGCACACAAGTCGAAACGATTGCCAGTGATAACAACTGGACCGTTGTCGTTGACGAAGATTTGCTTGAAGAAGTTAACAACATCGTTGAATATCCGACAGCCTTTGCTGGTGGCTTCGATGAAGGTTACTTGGAAGTGCCTGATGAAGTATTGATTACGTCAATGAAGGAACACCAACGTTTCTTCCACGTTGTTGATGCAAACGGCGCTTTGTTGCCACACTTTATCTCTGTTCGTAACGGAAACGCTGAACACATCGATAATGTGATTGCCGGTAACGAAAAGGTGCTGGTTGCGCGTTTGGAAGACGCTAAGTTCTTCTACCACGAAGATCAAAAGCACGATATCGACTTCTACAACAACAAGTTGGAAGTGGTATCATTCCACGCTAAGTTGGGTTCAGTTGCCGCCCACACACGTCGCGCCAAGGCTTTGGCTGCCATCATTGCTGGTCGTTTGGCCTTTACTGATGATCAACAAGCCAAGTTGGCGCGTGCTGGTGAAATCTACAAGTTTGACTTGATGACTGGTATGGTCGGTGAGTTTGATGAATTGCAAGGTATCATGGGTGAGAAGTACGCTAACTTGTTTGGTGAAGACGCTGCCGTGGCCCAAGCAATCCGTGAGCACTACATGCCAATCTCTGCTGATGGTGAATTGCCTGCGTCAGATTTGGGTAAGGTATTGGCCTTGGCTGATAAGTTGGATAGCTTGTTGTCATTCTTTGCGGGTGGTATGGTGCCATCAGGTTCAAATGACCCATATGCTTTGCGTCGTGCCGCTTCAGGTGTTGTGAACATCTTGGCTGACAACAAGTGGGATTTGGATATTGACGGTATTTTGTCAGACTTGATTGCTGACATTAATGCCGATGCAGTTAAGTTTGGTTTGCCAGAAGAAGTGATGGCTGAGTTGCAAAACAATGTGGCTGCGGTCGTTAACTTCTTGACGGACCGTGTTGTGAAGGCATTGCAAGATGATGGTGTTCGTCGTGACATTATCAACGCTGTGACGAAGAACAACTTTGCTGATACGACGCAAATGTTTGAATCAGCGCAAGTCTTGGCTGCCCACGTTAACGATGCCAACTTCCGTGAGGGTGTTGAAGCGTTGACTCGTGTGATGCGTTTGACAACGAAGAATGCAACGGATGCGACTGTTGACGTTGCCCTGTTCGAGAATGCAGCCGAAAAGGCATTGTTTGAAGCGGTTGCCCCAGTTGCAACTGTTGATGGCACGGATGCGAAGCTTGCGGCATTGTTGAACTTACAACCTGCCGTGGCTGCTTACTTCGAAGAGACGATGGTTATGGTTGAAGACGAAGCAGTTAAGAACAACCGTTTGGCAACACTACACGCGGTTGCAGATGAAGCAACAAAGGTGGCTAACTTCCTAGAACTGGATGTTAAGTCTGCAAATTAATGATATGAAAACACCCTGGATTAATACAGTCCAGGGTGTTTTTTGATTTGCAGTCTAACGGCTTAGCCATGCAACAACACGATCAGCAATAGCTGTCTGTTGTTGGGCGTTTGAAATTGTCGCCTGACCATCATGTTTTTGGGGCCCATAGCTGCCGAATCCACCGTGATTGCCACCACGAATTGTTTGATACCGAGTGTCTTTTGGCAACCAGGCTTTAGCTGCGCGATAATTTGCTTGCTTCAATACCTGATCTTGGCTAGCAGTCAGTGACAAAACAGCAAGATTGGTTCGCTTGGCCAAATGGTTTTTCTCTTGTGGATAACTGGCGAGTAATAATAGACCAGTGATGTGAGCCTTTGGATGCTTGGCTACGTAACCGCTGGCAACCACGCCACCCAAGGAATGGCCACCAATTACAAAGTGGTGGGCATGACTATTTTTAATAGCAATGTCTGCTTTGTTTTGGGCGATTAATGAAAAAGATAACGGTGTTTTCAACACGTAAACGGGGTAGCCAGCTTGCGCAACGTCCTTGGCCCAGATGGCATAGGCGTCACTTTGGACAAACGCCCCGGGATAAAAAATAATGGCCGTATCTTTTTGTCCAGTATTAGCTTTAGGTTTGAAGGCCCAATAGTCCGCCGTTTCGGTGGCTGAATGGGCTGCGCGTTGCGCGGTTGGAGTAGCACGGTAAAGGCCAAATACTTGCATGTAAGCGACAGAACCGGCTAATAGGATGAGGACAACGCCTAAGAGCATGAGCAGGCGCTTTGTGATTTTGGTAGACTTCATGAACAAACTCCTTTTGGTTAACTAGGGCTCATCATACCTTAATAGACGGATAGCTGTCAGTCTTATTTGCAATATTTTCCCAAAATGTTGGTAATAGTATTTCAATGAGAATTCAGTTAAAATAAACTTATAGTCATTGCGGGTCAAATTGTTGAGCCGTGACGTCGCTAGATATCAGAAAGTTGAGAAATAAATGGAAGTTAGTATAGGTTATTGGATTGGTTTCTTCGCCTTTGTTTTGGTCATGTTGGCCCTTGATTTGGGAGTCTTCCACAAAACGAACGCGGCACCAACCATGAAGGAGTCACTGCTTTGGAGCGCCTTTTGGATCGGTTTGGCCTTTATTTTTGCCGGTGGTCTCTGGTTCTTTACGGGTGGTGATCATGCCCTAGACTTTGTGACGGCATACTTGCTGGAAAAGTCGTTGAGTATTGATAACTTGTTTATCTTCATCTTGGTCTTTGGTTTCTTTGGGATTGAATTGAAGTATCAACACCGTTTGCTATTCTGGGGTGTTTTCGGTGCCTTAGTGATGCGTGTGATTTTTATCTTCGGTGGGGCTGCCTTGCTACATCACTTCGCGTGGTTGATGTACATCTTTGGTGCCTTCTTGATTGTCACCGGGGTGAAGATGCTGTTCGAAAAGGAAGAAGCGCAAGACTTGAATGATAGTTTTATTATTAAGGGATTGCGTAAAATTCTACCTTTGAAGGAAGATGTTGCGGAACCACATTTCTTGGTAAAAGAAAATGGTAAACGTTATGCTACCCAATTCTTGTTAGCGTTGTTGTTTATTGAAGCTTCCGACTTATTGTTTGCGGTTGACTCAATTCCGGCTGTCCTTGCGGTGACACAAGACACGTTCATCGTGGTCACGTCAAACATCTTTGCTATCATGGGATTGCGTTCATTGTACTTTGCTTTGTCAGGAATTCTGCCAATGTTCCGATACATTAAGTATGCGCTGGCTGTTATTTTGGCCTTTATTGGGGTCAAGATGGTCTTGAACGAGACTGCCAAGGCGTTGGACTGGCATTTCCACATTTCAAACGTGGTGTCATTATCGGTGATTATTGGTTTGTTAACGTTATCAATTGTTGCCTCAGTAATTGTCTCACGTGTCCAAGAACGTCGAAAGTTCAAAGCATAACCCTGATAAAGGATCTGTGTTAAAGACAGGTCCTTTTTTTATTGGCTGATGGTCGACAGCGCGTATACTGACGCTATTAACAAGATTGGGGAAATGAAGATGACAAAACGAATCATTACGACAACGCAGGCACCGGCTGCAATTGGACCATACTCACAAGCTGTTTTAAGCAACGGTACGCTGTATGCATCGGGTCAAATCGGTTTGGTACCAAGTACTGGTGAATTTGCGGGTGCGTCAACGATTGACCAAGCTAACCAGGTTTTTGCTAATATTGATGGGTTATTAGAGGCAGCTGCGTTGACACGGGCTGATATTGTTAAGGTGAACGTTTACCTAGTCGACATGGCAGACTTTGCGATGGTGAATGATATTTATGCGCGTTTCTTTCAGGACGTTGACGTGTTACCAGCGCGTTCAGCAGTTGCGGTGGCAACGTTACCCAAAGCGGCACGTATTGAAATTGAAGTCATTGCCAATAAATAAGTAAGAGAATTAAGCGACTGCATCTGTTGGTGTGGTCGCTTTTGTGTTACAATGAAAGCGTTTACTAAAAGATTATTAATGAATGAAAGCGAGATCAACCATGGCATTGGAAAAGATTTTATTTGGTACTTATACGCGACGTGTTTCAAAAGGAATTTACGAAGCTGCATTGAACACGGAGACTGGTGAGTTGCAAGATGCCAAGTTGGTTGCTGAAGTTGGATCACCAACTTACTTGGCTTTGAGTAAGGCTAACACATTGTATGCGGTTGATAAAAACGGTGATCAAGGTGGGTTGGCGGTTCTTAACTTCGCGGATGATACGGCAACGTTGACCCAAGAAGTTTTGGCAGAAGGTGCGTCACCTGCTTATGTGGCGGTTGATGAGGCACGTCAATTGTTGTACTCAGGTAACTACCACAAGGGAACGTTAGAAGTCTTTGCGATTGCCGCTGATGGCTCATTGACGTTGACGGATAGTTTTCAATCTGAAGGGTCAGGTCCTCGCCCAGAACAAGGCTCATCACACGTGCACTGGAATAATCTAACGCCGGACAATCGTGTCGCGGTCGTTGATTTGGGTGCTGACAAGGTGTTGACGTTTGACGTCTCTGATGCCGGTAAGTTGACGTTAGTTGCGACGTATGAGACGGAGGCTGGTTTTGGCCCACGTCACTTGCGTTTCAGTCCTGATGGTCAATATGCCTACTTGTTAGGTGAACTGTCATCACAACTTTCAGTTTTGAAGTACAATGCGGATGGCTCATTCACGCATTTGCAAACTGTGGCAACAATTCCGGCCGATTGGACGGAGCACAATGGTGGTGCGGCGATTTACTTGTCAAACGACGGTAAGTTTGTCTACACATCAAACCGTGGTCACAATTCAATCGCGGTCTTTGCAGTGAAGGATAATGGCGCCTCTGTTGCACATATCCAATGGATTTCAACTGAAGGAGATTTCCCACGTGATTTCGCCTTGAGCCCAGATGACGCCTTTTTGGTTGCGGCTAACCAAAACACGGATAATGTTACGGTATATCGTCGGGATGCTGTAACAGGCGAGCTAACGTTGTCACAAAAGGACTTCGAAATTCCTGAATCAGTGCGTGTATTGTTCATCTAAGCTTGATACAATAAAACCAGTACCAGTCGGGGTACTGGTTTTTTATATATGGGGGATAAAAGATGACAAATCGCGAGACGAAACAATCTGTCTTTCAACGATGGTTATTAAATAATAAAATCATCTCAAGTATGCTAATTATATTGCTGTTGTTAGCGATTATTTACATGTTTGATAAAGTTAATTTTATATTTGAACCGATTGTGGCACTGTTCAGTGCGGTCGGGGCGCCAATCATCATTGCAGGCGTGTTTTATTATCTCTTGAATCCGATTGTGGATTGGGCGGAACGCCGGTATAAAATGTCGCGTGTTGCGACGATTACGGTGCAGTTTTTGGTATTGTTGGTCTTGATTGTATGGGGCTTAGCTGTCTTTATTCCGTGGCTGAGCGACCAAATCGTTGGTTTGATCAATCATTGGCCAGAATATTGGCGAGCTTTGGTCAAAATGATTGATCAGTTAACGGCTGACAAGCGCTTTGCTGATGTGAATAAGTGGTTTAATCAGACGAATAGTGATATTTCAAAATGGGTCCAAAATTACTCAGCTGAATATGCGAAAAAAGGCATTCATGGTGTGAGCTCAGTTGTTGGGACACTGACTTCAGCCATTATCACAATTGTGACGTTCCCGTTGATTTTGTTTTATTTGCTAAAGGATGGCCACCAGATGCCAAACTACATGGCTAAGTTTTTACCACCAAAAGCACGGGGCTCATTTTTGGATACCATTGGTGAGATTAACAAGCAAATTTCGAATTACATTCGGGGGCAATTGTCAGTGGCGTTCGCAGTGATGGTCATGTTTGCAATTGGCTATACGATTATCGGCTTGCCGTACGGCTGGCTAATCGCCATTAGTGCTGGTTTGTTGAACTTAATTCCGTTTCTGGGATCGTTTCTAGCGATGGTCCCGGCGGTGGTTGTAGGACTGTTCGTTTCGCCAATGATGTTGGTTTATGTGTTCATCGTCTTTATGATTGAGCAAACATTGGAAGGAAAAGTGATTGCGCCAAAGTTGCTTGGTAACTCGCTCAAAGTTCATCCAGTAACGGTTGTGGTTATCTTGCTATCGGCAGGTAATATTTTTGGCCTGGCCGGGGTGGTTTTTGGTATTCCGGGCTATGCGATTGCTAAAGTACTGATTTACCGCTTGTATAAGTGGTGGCAATTGAACTCAGGTCTGTTTCGAGATGAAACCAACCAGTAAAGACATTAATAAGGTTTTTTAAGTATAGCGCGGTCGAGGTTTTGTCCGTGCTATACTTATTTTTGTATGCAATAACGCATTGGGGGAGGGGAGGACCCGCCCTAGAAAAGGAGATTATCATGAGCACGAATCATATTGTATTGTTTGAGCCATTGATGCCAGCAAATACTGGAAACATCGCCCGTACGGCAACGGGAACGAACACGAAATTACACCTGATTGAACCATTGGGATTTAAGTTGGATGATAAGCACGTTAAGCGTGCCGGGTTGGACTACTGGGATACAGTTGACATTACGGTCCACGAGAATTTGCCAGCCTTTATGGCAACGCTTAAGGACACGGATGAATTGTTCTTGATTTCTAAGTTTGCGCCACGGGCTTATCACGAGGCAGATTACACGAATCCTGATCACGATTATTACTTCTTGTTTGGTAAGGAAACGACCGGTTTGCCAGAGCCATTCATGAAGCAACATCCTGAGAAGGCCTTGCGTATTCCACAAAATGACGAACATATTCGGTCATTGAACTTGTCGAACACGGCCGCCATTATTATCTACGAAACGTTGCGCCAACAAGGTTTCCCAAATCTTGATTTGACGCACGAATATGATTACGACAAGTTAAAGTAATAAATGAATAATTATTTACTTAAGAAAGGAGGCTGCGATGGCAGCGACGACTAAAAGACGTCCCGCCTCCAAGGCAAAAGCACGGCCCCGCAAAAAGCCGGCCCCTCGAAAAAAGGCTAGTAATGACACCATGACCTGGTTGAAGGATCGTGGGCCCCAATTCTTAGGCTTGTTTGCTAGTCTGTTGGCCGTCCTTGCAATTGCCAAAGTTGGTTTGGTGGGTAAGTTTATTGCCAATATGGTGCGCCTGATTGTTGGTGGCTCATACCAATTTTTGCTACTGGTCTTGCTCGTGCCATTTCTCGTGGTGCTTGCCTATGGCCAGTGGCCACGACGTTTTAAGTGGCAACATTATGTTGGCTTTGGCCTATTTTATCTAGGTATCATGTTGGTCGGATCAATTTTGTTGTTCAACAAGATGAACGTCCACAACAACTATACGCAGGTTATTCAGACATTGATTAATCAAGATCTCAATAATCATGCTGTCACGACACCCGTTGGTGGTGGCTTAATTGGGGCGGTGTTATACAGCGCAACTTACATAGCATCGTCTAATTTTGGTTCATGGTTAATTGCCATTGTGTTGTTAATTATCGGCTTAGTGGTGATGTTTAACTTACCATTGCGCGAGGTCTTTGATAACTTCTTTAAGTTAGCTGAAGGTACAGGTGACTTTGTGCAAACGCAGGCGACGACAGCACATGAAAAGGTCACGGAATCAATTGAAGGGTTCCGCGATCGACAGCGTACGGCGATGAATGATTTCTTCAATGATGACCCGTTTGCGTCGGAGAGTGATAAAGCAGCTAAGTTAGCTGGTGTTGTGCCGGAAGCGGATGCTAGTCAACCCGTTAAATTGGCAACGACGAAAGCAAAGTCACCACAAGATGTGTTGGCGGATGCTGCTGAGGCTGAAGCGACGGCGACAGAGTTCAAGATGCCAGAAATTGTGGCCCCTATGCCACATCATGAAACGACACCAACGGTACCGGCGCCAGTTACGCCTAGTGCAACTGCGCCAGCGCCTGAACCTGATTTGACCCAAGTGCCTATACCATCGCTTGATGATGCACCAGCGGCGTCAATGAGTTTTGACCCTGATTTCGATCCGAATGCGGTCATTCAGTCAGAACATGAAGAAATTGCACCGGTTGTCTTTGGTGCGGACTTACCGGATGACGACTTACTACCGGGACAAGAAACGCCATTGACGCACGCAGATATCTTGGGTCACAGCAATCAAGCAACATCACCAAAGACACAAGCGCATCAAGCCGGTGTCGGTCACGTTGAACCATCAACAATCACAGAACCCAAGGCAGATGTTGATGCGTCAGGATTGGGTACGGTGATTGATGATAAGGATTACGTCTTACCAACCACTGAGTTGTTGCAACACATTGGGTCAACCGACCAATCTGCTGAACGTGATGCGCTAAATGAAAAGGCGCGTATTTTACATGAAACATTGAAGAGCTTTAACATCAATGCCACGGTTGAAAAGGTTGTGTTGGGACCAACGGTAACCCAATATGAAATTAAACCAGCAGTTGGTGTCAAGGTGTCGAAGATTCAAAACTTAGCTGACGATTTGGCGCTCGCCCTAGCGGCAAAGTCACTGCGTATTGAGGCACCAATTCCAGGTAAAAACGTCGTTGGTATTGAAGTGGCGAATGACCAACAGGCAACGGTTGGTTTCCGGGACATGGTTGAAGAAGCTGGTGTCGATACGGAGAAACCATTGGTTGTACCAATTGGTCGTGGCGTCACAAGTGGTGTCGTGAAGTTGGACTTGACGAAGATGCCACACTTGCTGATCGCCGGTTCAACTGGATCAGGTAAGTCAGTGGCGATTAACGGTATCTTGGCGTCAATTTTGCTACAAGCAAAGCCGTCACAGGTCCGTTTGATGCTGGTGGACCCCAAGAAGGTTGAGTTGTCAGTCTATAATGATATTCCCCACCTGATTACACCGGTGATTTCGGATCCAAAGAAGGCGTCGCTCGGTTTGAAGAAAGTGGTCGCTGAAATGGACCGCCGTTTCAAACTGTTAGCCGAAGAAGGTGTTCGTAACATTGATGGGTATAATCGGTTTGTTGAAAAACAAAATGCGAGCGACCCAAGTACAGTGTTGCAAAAGATGCCTTATTTGGTTGTTATCATCGACGAATTGGCCGATTTGATGATGACATCAACGGTGTCTGGCGATGTCGAAAATGCGATTGTGCGTATTGCGCAACTTGGGCGTGCAGCGGGAATCCATATGATTGTCGCAACGCAACGGCCATCCGTTGATATCATTACTGGTTTGATCAAAGCGAACGTACCATCACGTATGGCGTTTGCCGTGTCATCCGGGGTTGATTCACGGACGATTTTGGATAGTAACGGGGCTGAAAAGTTGTTAGGTCGTGGTGATATGCTGTTCGCGCCAATTGGTTCGAACGGACCACAACGTGTGCAAGGCGCGTTCTTGACGGATGAAGACGTGGAAGCGTTGACGGACTTTATTAAGAATCAAGGTGAAGCGCAGTACGATGACAGCATGACGGTTTCCGATGAAGAAGTGCAAGCGCTTGAAAATGGTGGTGATGGTGCCGACGATTTGGATGAAAAATGGGACGAAGTACTCGAATTTATCCTTCGTGCCGGCGGTGCCTCAACTTCATCAATTCAGCGTCACTTTGGCATGGGGTACAATCGTGCTGGTCGTATCGTGGATGCGTTGGAAGATCGTGGACTGGTTGGACCAGCAAATGGTTCTAAGCCGCGTGAATTGCGTTTTACACCCGAAATGCTTGACCGATTCCGTAAAAACGCGTGATAATAGCGCTAAAGAAAATTAATCAGGGGGCAATCCAATGATTCGCTATGATTTAACAGCGCCATTGCAGGGCACAGAGCTTGTTGCAATGTACCGCAAGGATTTCGACGTTGATGTCGGTCGTTTATATACTTTTATTCCTGAGTTGAATGGGTTCCAATTGCACTACGATCACGATGTGGTTGTGCCAGCTACGGAAATGCGCGCTGATGATGATGCCCGTTTCTACTTGCAAGTGCATGGTCAAAACCCAACCGGTCGCGGGCGCATGGCGGATATTGATTTCCAACTTGTCCAACGTGACGAAATTAACTGGGGTTAAACTTGAAACGTCTACTGTGTGATGACAGTGGACGTTTTTTTGTTGGCGAAATTCGGAAAATCTCAACTAAATATTAAGAACGGCCCATATGCGATAAAAATTAGGTACAATGTCAGTAACAGAATATAGGATGGGGACAGTGATGATTGAATTAACACATCTGAACAAGCAGTTTGGTGATAAAATTGCGGTTCAGGATATGAATATGCGTCTGAATCCTGGTGAAGTCATGGGGCTTATTGGCCAAAACGGGGCTGGTAAGACGACGACTTTTCGCATGATTTTGGATTTTATAGAGCCGACGTCGGGTGCGGTGACATGGGATGGTCATGCCATTACCGCGACAGACAAGCAGCGCATTGGTTTTTTACCTGAAGAGCGTGGCTTGTATCAGAAATTGACGATTGAAGAACAAGTCATGTATTTTGCCGAGTTACATGGGATGAAACGGTCTGATGCCAAATCAGCCTTAGTCGATTGGATGAAACGGCTTGATGTGGTGGGTAAGCCAAGTGACAAGGTGCAAAAACTATCGAAGGGTAATGCACAAAAAGTACAATTGATTGCGACAGTCATTTTCGAACCGGATTTTTTGATTTTAGACGAACCGTTTACGGGGTTGGACCCGGTCAATACGGAGTTGATGATGCAAGAAATTATGCGCCTGAAGCATGAGGGGGCCATGATTATTTTTAGTTCACACAATATGAGCGGTGTCGAAAAATTGTCTGATCAACTGACGATGCTCCGTCATGGTGAGACGGTGTTGCACGGTGACACCAATGCAATCCGCGAATCGTTTGGGCGAACTGAGATTTATTTGGAGTCGCCGGTTACGGATGCTGAGTTGCGTGAGATTGCCGGCGTGAAAAGTATTACGCCACAGGGACCTGGCCGTCATCTGCAATTAACTGACGCAGCGGTTGGCCGCGAAGTCTTTCAGTTGGTTGCCCAAGATGGGTATGTGCCAGTCTTTGCGCAACAACCACCGACATTGGACGAAATTTTCCGTCGCGAAGTACAAGGAGGCCAAGCGTAATGACAGCCAAGCAGTTAATGTTAGTCGCCCGCCAGACGTATAAAACGCGGATTAAGTCGGTCGGCTTTTGGTCATTGGTCTTAGCACCAATGCTAATTTTGTTAGTGATTGCTGGTATTTCGTTTATTATTACCGCCACTCAGAGTCATAAGACACCTGTTGTGGGGGTAGTGAATGAACCAGCCTTAGCGACATACTTAAAAAAAGATGATGCCTTTGACATCAAAGTTAAAAATGTGACTGACGAGAAACAGGCAAAGCGAGAATTGACCAAAGGGAAGCTGGATGCCTATTTAGCAACTGCCAATCAAAAGTATGAATTGGTGAATTCTGCAGATGGGCAATCTGTTTCTGAAACAAAAATGAAGGCGTCACTGAATACGTACACGATGCTGGCGAAAGCGTCGGCAATGAAGTTGTCACCAACTGAACTACAGACATTGATGACGCCACCAACTTTGACCACGAAAGTTCAAAGTGACAAGGGTGAAACCCGTGGCGGTGCCGCAGCGGATACAGCTAATTATGCCTTGGCCTCAGCTTTAGGAATTTTGATTTTCGTGTTCTTGACGTCATACGTCAGCATGATTGCACAAGAAATAGCGAATGAGAAGTCATCACGTATTATGGAAATCTTGCTATCCGCAACGTCACCAGCGGTGCAGTTTTTCGGTAAGCTAACCGGAATTGCTTTGTTAGCGATTACTCATGCGGCCTTGTACGTGGTAGCAGGGTTAGTTGTGAACGTGTTTGCGCCACATTATAAGTATTTAAAGATGGTTAAGAGCCTACTGGCCGGTGTTGATATGGGCTTCGCCATTATGTCGTTGTTGCTTGCTCTGGTAGCCATCTTCATGTACATGGTTTTGACGGCGATTCTGGCGGCAATGGTTAATGACCAGAGTCAGGTGCAACAAGCTGTTGCGCCAATGACTTACGTCGCCATGATTGGGTACGTCTTGACGTTTACGTTGTCAGGTCAACCGCACAATACGTTCTTGAACGTCTTGTCATTCGTGCCATTTATTTCTCAAACCTTGATGCCAGCTCGGTTGGGACTGCAATATGCAACGATGGGGGATGCCGCCATTGCATTGGTATTAGAATTAATTGTTTTGATTTTCCTAAGCCGGTTCGGTTTGCGTGTTTATAAGCGCAACGTGCTGACTTACAGTGATGGTAATATCACTAAGGCGGCTTTAAGCAGCTTGAAGGGATTGTTTGTCAAAACGAAGGATTAAACAAAAAAGGAAGTGCGTCAATATTGACGTACTTCCTTTTTTGTTAACGCTTTAGTTGTTCTTCGTCCTTCTTACCCAAAAAACGATCCTTGTTGTCGTCTTTGACATCAGGCATGACGAATAAATCATCAAATTGCTTGCTTAGTTCATCAGTTCGCTTTGTTTGCAATGGCATAGTAGCACCCCCGGTTAAAATATTACCTCTAGTATAACACGTTAACTTAATTGGGACTTTATGGATGCCAAATAACGACTTTTCACAAAAATGATAACGGTTACAAATTCATAATTCAATCATACTCGCCCTGTAAGATAAGTTCTTGCAAGTGATGATTATATAAGAAAAGGACTAACAACATAATGAAGGCTGTACAAAAGATGGCACTAATGATGGTCGCGACGATTGCTGGCGTGTGGGGATTGACGGAACAAGGGTTTGCCGCAAGCACTGCTGCAATGCCCACGCCAAGCAACACAGATATGTTAATTGCCATGGCTGGTGTTTTACTGACGGTTGCTGCAATCAGCGTTTACGTTTACCGAACAAAATAATGACCTAATCGCACGTCCTAACCAAGGATGTGCGTTTTTTTGTCCAAATGTCTGGGGTTAAATTAAACCGAATGTCGGCGTATAATAAGAAAGGAATATTTGTCGAAAGGAAAAGCGAATGGCGTCAGAACATATTGAACAAAAGTTAGCCTTGTTACCAGATTTGCCGGGTTCATATCAAATGAAAGATATCAACGGCAAAATCATTTACGTTGGTAAGGCGAAGAATCTAAAAAATCGTGTACGGTCGTATTTTAAGAGCGAACACACTGGTAAAACGGCGCAGTTGGTTGAGAATATCGCGGATTTTGATTTTATTGTGACAAGCTCTGAAAAAGAGTCCTTGCTCCTTGAAATCACCTTGATTCAAAAGTACCAACCTTATTACAACATTCGTTTGAAGCGTGGGACGGGGTACCCTTACATTAAAATTACCCATGAGGCCGATCCAAAATTGGAGTTGGCAAACGATGTTAAGGAGGATGGTGCGCAGTACTTTGGTCCGTATCCAAACGTCTACGCTGCCCAGGAAACGTTACACTTCTTGCAAAAGGTGTACCCACTCCGGCGTTGTAATGGTTATCAAGGGCGCCCTTGCTTGTACGCTAACATGGGACAATGCTTGGGTGCCTGCTATCGTCAGGTCCCATTTACAGAGTATTTGGACCAAATTAAAAAGATCCAACACTTCTTGGATGGCGATACAAAAGAAGTGACGAAGGTCCTGAATGAGAAGATGAACACAGCTTCGGAGAATTTGGAATTCGAACGGGCGGCTGATTTACGCGATCAGTTGAAGTTTATCGAAACGACGGTTGAGAAACAAAAGATTATTTCCAAGGACGGTACACCACGAGACTTGTTTAATTTCTATATGGATAAGGGGTGGTTGTCTGTTCAGGTCTTCTTCGTACGTCAAGCGCGACTGATGAAACGTGAGAAGCGGACGTTTGCAATTGTGGAGTCAGCTGAAGAAGAAATGACCAGTTTTATTTTGCAGTTCTATAATCGGAAAAATGCGGTGTTGCCAAAAGAAATCTTGGTGCCGGCCGGGGTTGATAAAGCAATGATTTCGGATGTGTTGCACGTGCCAGTACGGACGCCGCAACGTGGCGAAAAACGTGATTTGCTAGATTTGGCTGAGAAGAATGCAAAGATTGTGTTGGATGAAAAGTTCCGTTTGATGGAAATGAATGAATCAAAGACAAGTGGTGCTATGCAAGAAATTGCGGATGCATTGGGGATCCCTGAAATTCACCGCATTGAGGCATTCGATCACTCGCACACGCAAGGGGCCGAAATGGTATCTGCGATGGTCGTCTTTGAGGATGGTGTCCCTAATAAAAATAAGTACCGTAAGTACAAAAACAAGACAGTCGAGCATGCGGATGAACGGGCTGAAACGATGGAAGTCATTCGGCGTCGGTATACCCGTTTGTTGAAGGAACACGCTGAGATGCCAGATTTGATTTTGATGGACGGTGGTGTCATTCAGTTGAACGCTGCCCGGGAAGTCATTGAGGACGAATTGGGCCTTGATATTCCGGTTGCGGCCATGGTGAAAAACGATCAGCACAAAACAGCGGACTTGTTGCGTGAAGAGGGTGAGCCCCACGTGAACTTGGATCCAAAGTCACAAGGCTTTTTCTTGTTGCAACGGATTCAGGATGAAGTGCACCGGTTTGTGATTACGTTCCACCGACAATTACGGTCTAAAAGTTCTTTGGGTTCAAAATTGGATGAAATTGCCGGCGTTGGTCCAAAGACACGTCAGAAGTTATTGGCTAAGTTTGGCTCATTAAATAAGATTGCGAACGCCTCGATAGCGGACCTGCGAGAAGTGGGTGTCTCTGAAAAAGTGGCTAATGCAATCAAAATTTCGTTGCAAGCAATTCAGCATGCTGATGATTAAAGGTGGTCAAACCCGCGCAATTACTGTAAAATGATAAGCGACAAAATACGCCTGTTACAACGGAATTTGTGCTTGGCGTGCCAGCTTGTCCTGTTCGCGTGAATCGGTCTGGTGAGCTGGTCTATTATAGAGTAAGAGCTTAAAAAAGAAAGTGAGGTCATAAACCATGGCGTTTGTCGACCAAGTTAAAATTTTTGTGAAAGCCGGTAAGGGTGGCGATGGTGCCGTTTCTTTCCGTCACGAAAAGTATATTAATATGGGTGGTCCATTTGGTGGTGACGGTGGTCACGGTGGATCAGTTGTAATGGAAGTTGATGAAGGGTTGCGTACGTTGATGGATTTCCGTTACAAGCGCCACTTTAAGGCAACTCCTGGTGGTAACGGTGCCACTAAGGGGATGACGGGTAAGTCATCTGATGATTTGATTATTAAGGTACCCCAAGGAACGACGATTACTGAAGCTGAAACAGGTCGTGTCATTGGCGACTTGACTGAGCAAGGTCAACGTTTGGTAGTTGCCCAAGGTGGTCGTGGTGGTCGTGGTAACATGCGTTTTGCCTCGTCAACAAATCCAGCGCCTGAAATCGCCGAAAACGGTGAGCCTGGTGAAGAATTGGATATCGCCCTTGAATTGAAGGTGCTAGCTGATGTTGGTCTAGTTGGGTTCCCATCTGTTGGAAAGTCAACGTTGTTGTCAGTTGTAACGGCGGCGAAGCCAAAGGTTGCAGCGTACCACTTTACGACGTTGGTCCCTAACTTGGGGATGGTTCGTTTGGAAGATGGTCGTGACTTTGTTATGGCTGACTTGCCTGGGTTGATTGAGGGTGCGTCACAAGGTGTCGGTTTGGGAATTCAATTCCTACGTCACGTTGAGCGTACGCGTGTTATTTTGCATATGATCGACATGTCAGGTATCGATCCAGAAGAGGATCCTTACGAGAACTTCTTGAAGATCAACAATGAATTGGCAGAGTATGATCCAGCCTTGTTGGAGCGACCACAGATTATCGTCCCAACGAAGATGGATATGCCTGATGCCGAAGAAACATTGGCGACATTCAAAGAAAAGTTAGCTGCGGATCCAAACGTGCCAGACGATGTTGAAATTATGCCAATTTCATCATTGACGCGCCAAGGGTTGGAGCCACTCATGCAACGAACAGCCGACTTGTTGGACGAGACGCCAGCCTTTATTCCTAAGGGCATGGAGCCAGACGATACGGAGTCAGCTTTGTACGAGTTCTCTGAGGAACGGACACCATTCGAAATCGATCGTGATGAAGATGGTGTTTGGGTACTTTACGGTGATGAAATCGAGCGCTTGTTCAAGCGTACGAATACCAACTACACGGAATCAATGATGCGTTTCGCTCGTCAATTGCGCTTTATGGGTGTTGATGAAGCATTGCGTGATGCTGGTGCCCGTGGTGGTGACACTGTTCAAATCTTGGACTTCCAGTTCGAATTCGAAGAGTAAGATAAGTAAAAAGCCAGATGCCGGCATCTGGCTTTTTATTGTTTAATAACGAGGTAATCATTATGGCAGGAAATCAGACTGAACATATTGTGAATACGGATCAATACATTACCATTGCCGCGTCAGAATATACGTGGGAACAAACAATTAAAAAGTCGCGCTTCATTGTTAACATGGCTCGTGTTGAAACGGAAGCGGATGCCCGTGCGTTTATTGATCGCATTAACAAAGAGCATAATAAGGCCACACACAATGTTTGGTCGTATATGTTGGGGGAGCGCGACCAAGTACAACGCTACTCTGATGATGGTGAGCCAGCTGGTACGGCTGGGGTGCCGATGCTTGAAGTATTTAAAAATAACGAGGTGCATGATATTGTGGCGGTCGTGACCCGCTATTTCGGTGGCATCAAATTAGGGGCTGGTGGTCTTGTCCGCGCGTATGCCGGTACGGTGGCTGGCGGCATTGCCGAATTGGGACTAGTGGAACGCATTCAACGCCACAAAATGTCAATTCGGGTCGACTATAAGAATTACGAGTCGCTCAAGTATTGGCTTGAACAGCATGAGTTTACAATCCTGGATACGCAGTACGATACCGGGGTAACAGTGACTGTGCCAGTGGCTGATGACGCGACGGACGCATTTGAGACGTCAGTGCAAGATTTGTTGGCGGGTCAAGCGGACCTAACAGTTGGTGAAATTGATTTGTTCGAAGTGCCATACGATAAACGGGTGACGGCGCAAACGTCTTCGTTGAAGTAAGCGACTAATTCCCTATATCGCATTTAAGCTAGCTGACGTATAATAATTTTCATGAGGTAATTCATGAGGTGGTGAACGTGTTGAAGCGGAATATTTTGGAAATCCATGTGCTGGTACTGGCTTTCATGCTGGTTGTTTGGTATTTTCCGACAAACTTTAATTTTCTAATTTGGAACGTCTTTTTGGCCATTGTGCCGTTTGATTTGGCGTTATGGATTCGCGCAACAAAATCAACGCGTTGGCTGAAATGGGGATTGACGGCGGCGTGGTTGGTTTTCTTCCCGAATACGATGTACATGGTGACTGATTTTAGTCACTTGTCATCAATTGGGACTGGTTTAATGACGGAAACCCAATTTTTTAACTATGCAATCCTGGCTAGTGGTGTTTTGATGGGGATGCTGTTTGGCATGTCGTCAGCTCACGCGGTGGCCATCGCGTATTTTGGTGAGAAAAAATCATTACAGACGTTGGCTTTTTATGCAGGCTTGTCCTTGCTATCGGCCTTTGGTATTTATTTGGGGCGTTTCCTACGATTAAATTCTTGGGAGTTAGTCACGGATATGCATGGTGTCCTAACACAGGTTGCCCAGGCGTTTACCACGCATAGTCTGGTCTTCGTGGTGTCATTTGGTGCGTTACAGTTGGCTATTTTGCTGATGTATCACGTCTTACGAAAAATGTAAGTTATTCAAAAAGCCGCTCGAGTTTTTGCTCGAGCGGCTTTTTGGGTTAACTTAGTCATCTAGACTGCCACCGGCGCGTAGGAAACGCGTACGGATAAAGAATAGGATGGCGTTCAGCACAATTAAGAAGGCGCTGAAAATAAAAATCCCGTTATAATCCAGCACACTTGCAATCACCGTGCCAAGCATTGGTCCAGCAACGGCCCCTAATGACTGGAATGACTGATTGTAAGCAAAAATACGTGATGTAATTTCACGCGGCGTTGATTTCGTCAACATGGTTTGAACCGCTGGTAACATGGTGGCATCAGAGATACCAATCATGAAACGCATGATGGCAAGTTGCCAGACGGTTGTGACAAATCCGGTTGGGAGCATAAAGATAAATGCTAGGACGAAACCAATCATAATCATACGGTGTGTACCGATGCGATCCCCAATACGACCAAATCGCGGTGCCGCAATCATGGTTGCGATACCAGGCATGGCTGCGACAACACCTGCTAGGAAGGTTGTACTACCAGCCCCGTGATTCAACTCACGTACAAATAGGGCAACAATTGGACTGATTGACAGATTAACTGTTTGGATAATGAAAGTTGTGGTAAATAAACCAACTGTCAGTTTAGGGAAGGGGAGTAGTTTGAAAACTTCTTTGCGTGATGGTGAAGCACCGCGTTCAATAGGTGTAAACTCCTCTTTAACGAGCGTTAACGTTAAGGTGAAAACAAGTAAGAAAATAATACCAGTAATAAAAAATGAAACGCGATAGCTTACCACGGATGCTAAGATACCACCGATGAATGGGCCAAGTAGTTGACCACCGGTTACCCCAGTCACTAACATACCAAGGGCGTACCCTGAACGTTCCTTCGGGGTCTGCGTTGCAATCATGGCATTCGCGTTTGAAACGAAACCACCAAATAACCCCTGCAAAGCCCGCAGGAACACTAATTGCCAAATGTTTTGGGCAAGTCCCATGAGCAGAAACACGATGGCCATACCAAGTGAGGCGCGCAGGAGCATTAACTTACGTCCTTTGCTATCTGCTAACTTACCCCAGAAAGGTGACACAATCGCTGTCATCAAAAAAGTGATGGCAAAAGCTAGTCCACTATAAAAGGTGAGCTGATTTTTACTGAAGTTACCAAGCGTATCAACGTAGAGTGATAAGAATGGCAAGACTTCACTAAATCCGATACCGGTCATAAAGACACCGAACCATAAAACAAATAGGTTACGTTGCCAAGTTGGGAGACCGGCTAATTTCTTGGTCATAAAGAAGTCTCCTTTTTCCACAGTTATTTAATTCCAAGAGACAATTGTACGCTTATTTTTCGGAAGATGCACCCGGATTGTCTAATGTAAAACTGTTAACCGAACTTAAAATGCAAGTTAAATGATTTTATTCGGCATCAGCACTTGCAATCCTTCATAAGACGTGTAATATATTGAACAATAACTTTTACACAAAAATCATTTTTGCACTTGCAGATTTAATTGCTGGAAAATGGCCAGCGAGTTTCTACCGCCTACCGAAAGTGGCGACAATCCGCAAATGACTGAATAAGAGACTCTCTTTGCAAGCATTTGTGGATCACTGTATCCAGAAATGCTTTTTTGTTACAAAAATTTTGGAGGGTTTTATGTCTCAGTTTAGTGTAACCAACAAATTTGTTCCAATGGGGTTGACCTTTGAGGACGTGCAAGTGTTAGCAACGAACGCACAGGTTGTGCCTGCCAATGATGTCTCGTTGGCAACTAACCTAACGCCGTCATTACAGTTGCATATGCCAGTCTTGTCTGCAGCGATGGATACGGTGACGGAAGCGCGTTTGGCAACCCAAATTGCCTTGCTTGGTGGTATGGGTGTGGTACACAAGAATATGGTCATTGCGGACCAAGCAGCTGAGGTACAAAAAGTTAAGCAAGCCGTTGTTGATCCAGCTCGGTACCCACAAGCAGCAGTTGATTTTAATGGTCACCTACTGGTTGCTGGTGCGGTTGGGGTGACCTCAGATACGATCAAACGTGTGGGTGCGTTGGTTGATGCGGGGGCTGATGCAATTGTGCTCGACTCAGCCCACGGTCATTCTGAAGGGGTGCTGCGCAAAGTGCGGGAAGTCCGCGATGCCTTTCCGGCGTTGAACATTATTGCGGGTAACATTGCGACGGCAGCCGGTGCAGCAGCGTTGTACGACGCTGGTGCCGATGTGGTTAAGGTCGGTATCGGGCCGGGTTCAATTTGCACGACCCGCGTAGTTGCCGGCGTGGGTGTGCCACAAGTTTCAGCCATTGCGGCAGCAGCTGAAGTGGCCAAGCAATATGGTAAGACGATTATTGCGGATGGTGGTATCAAAGATGCCAACGACATTGTGAAGGCACTTATTTCAGGTGGTAATGCGGTCATGTTGGGGTCGATGTTGGCCGGCACGCTTGAAGCACCAGGTGAGGTGTTTACTGATGAACACACTGGTTATCAATACAAGTCATACCGTGGGATGGGGTCAATTGCTGCCATGGAAAACGGTTCAAAAGATCGTTACTTCCAAGGCGAAGTTAATGAAGCAAATAAAATGGTTCCTGAAGGGATTGAAGCGCGTACGGCATACAAGGGTGCGCTAACGGATGTCCTAAATCAAGTGATGGTCGATGTTCGACGTGGTCTTGGCGCTGCAGGCGTTAATTCAATTCGTCAGGCGGCAACAGCCGGCCACCTTCACAATGACAAGGCTGATATCGATTACACGCATTTGCCACAAGTCGCACGCATCGTGGCAGAACAATAGGAGGGGAACATCAAAATGACGACAGAAACGGTTACGACAGGGTTAAGTTTGGATCAAGTGTTGTTGGTGCCTCGCGCATCTGACGTCTTACCAAATTCGGTTGCATTGGGAACGCAGCTGTCACCAACTGTTGCCTTGGCATTGCCAGTGATTGGGGCACCGGCGATGACTGATAAGCAAGTTGCACAACAATTTTCAGAAAACGGTGCACTGGCAATTTTGCCAGCGGGGGAAACGCAACTACAAGATGTTCAAGACTTACGAGCTGCTGATGAGGCGGTGACGATTGGGGTAGCGGTCCGTAATGCGCCTGACGCGTTTGAAACAGCCGTGACATTACATGCGGCTGGCGCAAGCGTCATCTATTACGAATTGGATGATCAACTTGATTTGGCTATTGAATCACTCAAGTTACTGGCGCAACAAGTGCCGCCGTTGACAATTTTAGTCGGTCCAGTCGCTGATGAAGCGATTGCCCGCCAGGTATTGGCGACAGGCATCGATGCACTTGTTGTGGCGCCTACACCAGGCCAACCGGTCTATACAGTGACAACAACGCTGGCATTTGCTGAATTGGCCGCCGAATTTGATGCCGCCGTCATCTTGGGTGCTGGCATTCGTTACTCAGGTGATATTGTTAAAGCCATTGCGGCTGGGGCGATTGCCACGATGGTTGATGATCAAATCATGACGGGTGACCTGACAGATAATCTTTTCCAAATTGCCGGCGGTCTGCGTTCTGGTATGGGTTACACAGGAGCGGCGACAATTAATCAACTTCGTGAAGAAGCACAATTTGTGCAAATCACGGCGGCTGGTTTAGCTGAGAGTCACCCACACGATGTGGAGTTGACAAAAGATGCGCCAAACTACGCTAAAAATTAAGTGACGTTACGTGCGGTGGTGACACCGCACTTTATTGTATATAAGGAAGAAAAGATGACGACAGTCGATTTAAAAATTATTAATGGTCAGGTATTAAATGTATTTTCACAAACGTTTGAACCCGAAACGCTTTGGATTGCGCAAGACCGGATCGTTTTTCGAGGTGACACAACGGCCTACGAGGCATTAACTACTTATGATGCCGCCGGTCAGTTTATTATTCCGGGGTTGATTGATACGCATATGCACGTTGAAAGCACAACCTTTGCACCAACGACCTTGGCCACCGTGTTGTTACAACACGGTGTGACCCGTGCGTTCATCGATCCGCATGAGATTGCCAATGTGGCTGGTGCAGCGGCTGTGCAATATATGCTTGATGAAGCAAAGCGAACGCCATTTAACTATCACGTGATGTTGCCGTCTTCGGTTCCGGCCACGGCGTTCGAACGCACGGGGGCTAAATTAACCGCAAGTGACTTGCGACCATTTTATGCAGATGCGGTTGTCGGTGGCCTTGCTGAAGTGATGGATTATCCGGCGGTAGCTAATCATGATGCTGACATGCAACAAAAGATTGCCGATGCTTTGGCAGCACATAAACCAGTCGATGGACACGGGGCCGGCTTGACAGCGACGCAACTGGCTGATTATCGGGCCGTGGGGATTTCGACGGATCACGAAGCAACGGATGCTGCCTCGGCGCTTGATCGGGTCAATCTTGGGATGCATGTACTTGTGCGTGAAGGGACGGTTGAACAAGATGAAGTTGCGATTCTACCGGCAATTACGGCAACTAATCAACAGCGTTTCTCCTTTGCAACGGATGATAAGACAAGTGTTGATATTGTTGAAAATGGCTCGATTGATCATAGTGTACGTGTAGCGGTGGCACATGGTATGCCACTTACACAAGCGCTGACCTTGGCAACATTATATGCAGCCCAGGCTCACCAATTAATGGATGTGGGGGCCTTGGCTGCTGGGTACCAGGCGGATTTGTTTCTAACGACCGATTTAACAACGCTTTCGCCACAGGCAGTTATGGTTGGTGGTGCGTGGCAATCATTTGATGAGCCAATTACACCTAATCGATTTGCTGAGAACCTAATGACGGTCACACTGCAGGCATCGGACTTGGCGTTACCGCTGGAGACTGGGCGTGCCCATGTGATTGATGTGAAACCAGGTCATATCGACACCACACATGCAATTCTTGAGGTGCCACGTGATGCGCATGGCCAATTTGTTGCGAATGCCGAGTTTGCTAAAATTACGGTCGCCGAACGATATCATGATTTGGGAAATGGTGTCGGTATTATTCGGGGGTTGGGTCTTCGTCACGGCGCGGTTGGAACGACTTTTTCAAACGATTCTCACAATATGGTGATTGCGGGGGTCACAGATGACTTGATGTTGCGAGCGGCTGAAGAATTGATCGCGATGGGTGGTGGCATGGTGGTCGTGTCAGATGATGGTACGGTTACGTCATTGCCACTTGATATCGGTGGGGTGATGTCGTCAGCACCAGCTGAGACGATTGTGACCCAAACAAAGGCACTGCACACTTGTCTGGCCGCTATTAGTGATGTGTCGTTCGATATTTTTCAAACACTATCGTTTATGGCCTTACCTGTTATTCCAAGTCTTAAAATTACGGATCAAGGGTTATTTGATTTTGAGAAGTGGGACTTTATTGATATCAACGCTGACTAAACAAAAATGGACCTTGTCACGAAGACGAGGTCCATTTTTGTTGTAGGTTATATAAGAGATATTAATTGAGTAGATTCGCTTGGGTAAGCTGAATCAATCGCCATGTGGGTGACGAATCGACTTGCAGTCGTTCGTGGGTTGAACAACTGATTAATATCAAGTCGATATAGTTATCATATTCAGTAGTTGTGAATTAAATATGAATTTTCTGTTCTTATTCTGAAGACATCGTAAGGTTTGGCGTGGAATTCGAGATAACCTAATTTTCTGGTATACTAATAAATAGAAATTAAGCGAGGTTCGACGAAAATGTACGAATATTTAAACGGTGTTATAACAGAAGTTGCACCAAATTATATTGTCGTTGAAGTTGGCGGCATTGGCTACCGTGTTTTGGTGGCGAACCCCTATGCTTTTCCAATGAATGAGTTAGAACGGGTTTATGTGGAACAAATTATTCGTGAAAATGAACAATCATTGTATGGCTTTTTGACAGCCGATGAAAAGTTGTTGTTTCAAAAGTTGTTAAATGTGTCGGGGATTGGGCCGAAGTCAGCGTTAGCAATTTTGGCGAATGCCGACCATACGGGGCTTGTTCAAGCGATTGCGGATAACGATATTACATTCTTAACGAAATTCCCGGGTATTGGTAAGAAGACTGCCCAACAAATTGTGTTGGACTTGCAAAATAAGTTGGGTGATTTGCCATTTAATAATGATATTGAAATCAACTTGGTTTTGCCTGAAAAGCAAACGAGCGATAATCCAGAATTAGCGGATGCCTTATTAGCGCTGGAAGCACTCGGCTATGCGAAGAAGGACATTACGCGGGTTGAAAAAGTGTTGACTAAGGAAGCGCAAATGACCACGGCGGAGTATGTTAGTGCTGGATTGCGTTTGTTGCAGTAAGAGATAGAAAGGATGGTATCAAATGGCAGATGATATATTGCGTGATACCAGTGCGGAATTAGGCGAAGAGTCGATTGAGAAATCATTGCGTCCTAGTACGTTGCGACAGTACATTGGTCAAGAGCCATTGAAACAACGGTTACAGGTTTATATTCAAGCAGCTCGTCAGCGTGAAGAACCGTTGGATCATGTGCTACTCTATGGACCGCCGGGACTTGGAAAGACGACGTTGGCGATGGTTATCGCAAATGAGATGGGTGTCGGGTTACGGACAACTTCCGGACCAGCAATTGAAAAATCGGGTGATTTGTTAGCATTATTAAATGAATTACAGCCCGGCGATGTCTTGTTTATTGACGAAATTCATCGTATGCCGAAAACGGTAGAGGAAATGCTGTATTCGGCAATGGAAGACTTTTATGTTGATATCATTGCAGGCGAAGGTCCGACAGCCCGGCCGATTCACTTCCCGTTGCCACCGTTTACCTTGATTGGCGCAACAACGCGTGCTGGTATGTTATCGCAACCGTTGCGTGACCGATTTGGTATTGTTGAGCACATGGCCTATTACAATACGGATGAGTTGGCTGAAATTATTAAGCGTTCAGCTGATATATTTGATACGGAAATTCAACCAGACGGGGCGTTTGAATTAGCTCGGCGATCACGGGGCACGCCGCGTGTCGCTAACCGCTTGTTGCGTCGGGTGCGTGATTTTGCGATGGTTAAGGATCGTGACTATATTGACGATGATATGGTGAACTTTTCATTAGATTTGCTGAAAGTTGATGAAGCCGGTCTAGACGAAGTCGATCACAAAATTTTACGCACGATGATTGAATTTTATCAAGGCGGTCCAGTCGGCGTGAATACAATTGCAGCGAACATTGGTGAAGAAGTCGACACAATTGAGTCAATGTATGAACCGTACCTATTGCAAATCGGCTTCCTGCAACGGACTCCTCGTGGACGTGTCGTGACGCAAGCTGCGTATGCACACTTGGATTTACCTTATATTGAAAAGAAGGGTTGAAATAAATGACTGAAGAACATTACACACTTGAAGATTTTGATTATGACTTACCACATGAGTTAATTGCTCAGACACCATTGGAACGTCGTGATGGTTCACGCCTGCTGGAATTAAATGCAGTTACGGGTGAAGTACACGATCGCCATTTCTATGACATTTTGGATTATCTTAATCCAGGTGATGCTTTGGTGATGAACAATTCCCGTGTTTTGCCAGCGCGTTTGTATGGCGAACGTCCCGGTACTGGTGGTCACGTCGAAGTGTTGCTACTTCGGCAAGATCATGGGGAGGTATGGGAAACACTTGTGAAGCCTGCTAAAAAGTACCCAGTTGGACAAGAAATTGCGTTTGGTGATGGACAATTGACCGCAGTGGTGACGGAAGAACTTGAACACGGTGGTCGGATGATCGAGTTTAAGTATGATGGTATTTTCCTAGAAATTTTGGAATCACTAGGTGAGATGCCTTTGCCACCATATATTAAGGAAAAGTTGGATGATAAGGAACGCTACCAAACTGTTTACTCAAAGGTAAATGGTTCAGCGGCCGCACCAACGGCTGGGTTACACTGGACGCCTGAATTGTTGCAAAAGGCTGCCGACAAGGGTGTGAAGCTTGTTGAGTTAACGTTGCACGTTGGGCTAGGAACTTTCCGTCCGGTTGAAGAAGAGAATATCGAAGATCACAAGATGCACTCAGAATTCTATCAACTATCAGCTGAGGCAGCACAAACGTTGAACGATGTTAAAGCAAACGGTGGTCGTATTATTGCGACAGGGACGACGTCAATTCGTACCTTAGAAACAATTGGTTCAAAATTCAATGGTGAGTTGCGAGAAGATTCTGGTTGGACGGACATCTTTATCAAGCCAGGGTACAAGTGGACAGTTGTTGATGCGTTTATTACCAACTTCCACTTGCCTAAGTCAACATTGGTTATGTTAGTCGCTGCATTTACAGGACGTGAAAACATTCTGAATGCCTACCAACACGCAATCGCAGAGCAATATCGTTTCTTCTCATTCGGGGATGCGATGTTTGTTCACAAGTAGGAAAAACTAATTTCAACTTTACTTGAACAAAAGGGTTGACGTTTTGCATAAGAGTGTGTATTATAAATTATGTCGTTGAGGCAACGAGTTATAAAAAGCGCTCATGCGGATGTAGTACAATGGCTAGTGCTCCAGCCTTCCAAGCTGGGAATGCGGGTT
>ERZ894226.56-NODE-56-length-98250-cov-20.346739_pt1 | contig 98250 bp, 110 predicted proteins | sample MGYA00380294_ERZ894226 | MGnify/ENA primary metagenome ERZ894226 (study PRJEB32331, sample SAMN06328434) | human gut metagenome | biome: human gut microbiome; feature: stool | host: Homo sapiens | collected 2014-10-29 ... | reverse complement strand
TTTTTACAATATATACTCTCTCCATTTAAATCTATGTCTCTTACAACTATTACATAAGTATAAAGAGTATCGTTACTTACACCTGTAAAAAAACTACAAGCTGCTTTTAATTCGTCTAAAGTAGATACACAGTAAATTCTATCCATTGCCGTAGATAAAACAGCAAAAGAATTGTTCTCTCTATCAGTATATCCTAATCTTGGAATCTCTCTTCTAACAGTTCTTATTACTCCTTTTGTATTTAATGTTGCATGAATAGGGTAGCGCAATGAAGGAGTATTGGAAATATAAGCAGTACAATATGACATATCTTCTGGAGTGTAATCTCCAGAAATATTATATTGTTCCTTTAATTCGTCTATTACTTCTTGGTCATCAGCCCTTATCGTTACACTATAAGGATTATTATCAGATGTCTTGGCAATATTAAAACGTCCCTTAGTTCCGCCGGCATCTACATTAGGAACATAGTACCCCTTAAATTCTGTATTATAAGAAGGAATATTATCTAATCTACTTTCTATTGATAGTTGGTTAATAATATTCGATTCAAAAACAGAATTAGTTGTATATCCTAATTTAATTTTATTAACACCTATAATATTACAATCATTAAGTATTAATCTCGAATTTGATGCTTTACTATAATAAATATATTTAGAAACACTTTCAGGTAACTCAAATGTGCAATTATGTATATAATTATAATACAATGCACCTGTTAGATATACAACATATTCAAACCCTCCATAACTAATATTGCTTTTACTCATTTCAAGAAAAGAACTATTATAGAACATAGCGAACATTACTCCTTTTGCCCGTGTAGATGCACTATTAAAATAAGTTGGAGAATCTACGACATTATCATATATCCAACTATTAGAAGAACAGCAAAAAATAGCAGAAGCACCTATATTGTTTCCATCTTCATCAATTATATTTTTACTATGTCCATTAGCATAAATTTCACAGTCTTTTAATTCAGAGCCGAATATAATAACTGGTTGATGACCCGACATATCTTCATAAGTATCATAATCAGCCAAAGGTTGCATAATATGTTTTTCGTATGAAATCAAATTACAGCCTTGTATTCTGTATCCTAATATTGAGCGCAATGCATCGGTAGGATTATAATGAGCAAAAATATTGTATTTAGCTTCAATAGACATGTTTAAAAGTCTTGGATAACTCCTGCCAATAAACTGGTCTACAATCTTAAACATATCATCATTCGGTGACCATAGCAAGGTTTGATTTTTATGTGTAGCAAATAAATAAAATATATTTCTGTTATACACATTTACGCCACTGTCAAATGGGTAAATTCCGCTACCAAAATAAATAGCCTTATCTATATTGAAATAACCTTCACTTTTATTATAGAGTAGTTTCTCAAGTATTACTCTATTTGTATCAGATATATAGGGTATTGCTCCAAATTCAGGGTTGCTTCCATTTATAAACGTAGAATATCTTGAATCTTTTATAGTCCACTTTTCATTGATAAACCAGTCAAATTCAATATATTGATTTGCTATGGTTCCATTTAAAACAATAGTTTTGTTAAGGAATCGGTATCCAATAAAAAGAGTATTGTTACAAACTATAGTACCATTCCTGAAACTTCCTCCTTGAAAATCTAAGACACAGCCTTCAGGAATAGTTAATACACCATTACCTAAATCTATATCTTTAGTAATCTTATAAATTACATTAGGTTTGTTAAACTTATTCTGAGCTTTAGCTTGGATAAGAGGATATATTACTCCTGATGTTCCAGTTTGAGCAGTACCACTTGTACTATCTGTAACAGTAACACTAAAAGGTGCAATATTATCTATATTCATAGCTGCAATAACAGTCACTACACCAGTAGAACTATTAATAGCAAACTCATCACTACCAGTAGCTAAACTATAAACATAAGGAGTAGTACCTCCAGACTCAACAGCAGTAGCTACAGTAGCTCCAGCAGCAAAGGATGCTGCTGCACTTACTTTATTTATTGTTATATTTAAAGCCATATTTCTATTTGTTTTATTACTTGCAAATATAAGTAAAAGTTCTTATATATGCAAGTAAAAGTAGTATTTAATTTATATATCAAATACTACTTTATTTAGTTAGACTATTACTACCTTTCTGGCATCCGTACCTTCTGAATTAGTTAAATTTGTACCATTCCAAAAGTATAACAAATTATCATCACCATAAATTAAAGCCCCTGCATCAAAAGCATTATAAACAGGCAAAGATTTCAAAGAAGCTCTATAAGGAAATCTGGAGGTAAAATTATAATTGGTATCAACTGTTATCCTATTGCTTAGAGCTTTTATTATCTGCTCTTGTGTAAGAGGATATTGAGTTAAGAAATGATTATTTTCAAATATCATCTTATTACCAAGATTAACTCCAGTAACATCTATGAGTCCCATGCTTCCAACATTTATAGCTCCCTTAGTACTAAAGGTATTATTTCTTACAACAAAGAGTATAACATCTTGAGTGTTACTTGAATTTAGAAAACTAAATATGTTAGTACTTGAACTTTCTTTTGTCATAGCACAATAATTATCTGTAAACTCAACTGTTTTATTTGGTTCATTAGCCAAGTATATTCTTGTCATATTATAGAATCTACAGTTTCTATAAGAGCCTACTTTTGTATTTAGAGCATTTACTGTATTTTTTTGTGAAATATCACAATTTTCAAATAGGATATTATCTCTTATAGAACTCCCACCTATATTGAACAACCCTTGAGTAAGAATTGATGGGTCATAATCTATTTTGGAATCAAATATATACAAGTTATTAATTTGGCTATTAGAATCAATCGAAAAAACTGAATTGAAATATGTACTTCCTTCCCATCTTTTTGCTCCTAACACTGAATTACTAATAGTTACATTTGCTCCTATCCCTGATGTATCAGCAGTAAAATAAACTGAATCTACTTCACAGTCCTCTACCCTTATATTACCTCTTGTGATTTGTAGAGAACCTCCTATATTTCCATGCCTTATAAATACATCATCATTGTCAGTTGTTGCACTTCTTTGGGCTATAGTTATAGATATTAATTGGTTTTTAGATGCACAATTATCAATTACAATATTTCTATTATTCCCATAAACCAAAAATCCAGTAGATACATTTGAATCTGCTATACAATTACTTATTGTAACATTACTATTATATAATCCACTTGGTTCTATATCTAATCCAGCTTTTGGACTTGTTCCATTTATTCTACCAGTATTAAAGAAATAACAATTGTTAACAAATACATCAACAGCTCCTGTAATAGATATACCTTGTCTTCTATTATATTCAAATTTACAATTATTTACTTGTATGTTTTGAGATAGTGTCTCCTCTTTTGTATCATCTGATGCCCCAATATATAAGCCATCTCCCCACATATAAGAACTATCAATATTAGTTATTGATACAGTTTTACAACCTGTGAAACTAATACCAAATCCCCATTCTCCAGTATCACCTAAGTGATTTTGCAAATCTCCAATTAATCTTCCCCCTCCACTTATTTTAATATTTTCCTTATCAACTCCTTTTATTATAGAATATGAAGATAGGTTATTAGGAAGCAAGCTAATACTACCATTAAGTACTAAATTGGTATTAGAAGATAAGGACAAAACTATTCCATCTTTAAGAGAACTATAATAGTTCCCTTTAAGAATTACATTATTCTCCAAATCATCTGATTGTAATATGGATATATTATAGAAATTATTGATATTATCAAAATTGGTAGTAGCATTAAAGTCAAACCAATCATCAAATATATCTCTAACTTTCCAAGTACCAGATAATAAGATAGTATTAAATATTCTAATTTGAGGAGCTATTATATTAGTATCTGTGCCCTTTATAGAACCATTACTTATACTCCCTCCTTCAAACTTGAGTACACACCCACTTGGGATAGTGATAGTTTGACCATTCAAGTTATAGCTATATTGCACTATATAGATAGTATTCTCTTTAGAAATCATTGACTGTGTAAGGTAATTCATCTTAACTATATTACCTGTTACAGGGTCTTCAACATTTACAACATTCTTTCTAAGATATACTCTGCCTAAACCTGAGTAGTCAGCTTCATTATAAGTTTTATCTGCAAACTTAAGAGCTACTTGATTTGCACTATTAGTCTCAGTAACAATATCTTCACTATCTGTGATAGTAAGACCTGTCATAAGGTCTATCAAATCAACCCAAAGGGATAAGGTATTCCATTGGTTCTTTCTTAGACCCTGAAATTGGTACATAGCCCATTTCCCAGTATCATCCAAGAAAGTAACTACCTGACCAATCTTTCTACTCCTGAAAGGAATTAGTTCTATAGCTTGAGATAGTGAAATATAACTCTCGCCATACTTGTCAGTAATATTCACAAAGTCTGATACACCAAGAAGAAATAGTTGTTCAACTATGTCTTTTATTGATGCCTTTACATTCTTACCATTCTGTACAAGAACTACAGTTTCATTTCCTTTAAGAGGGGTGGCTGCCCCAGCAAAGTCAGTATCCTTTCTACTGTTTGCAAGGAGCCACTTCTCTATCTTTCTATAATCTTCTTGTGTAAAAAACATAGTATATTAGTTTTCATCTTTAACCATTATATCTGCCACCTTTAATGCAGACAGAATTGCATTCACCTTAGTAACTACTGTTGCTAACTCAGCTCCAGTAGCTAAATTATCCACATTAGTAGCCATCCTTACTCCACCAATTGCACTTGTAGTTGCAGCAGGTAAAGTATAAGCTGGAGGTATAGTAGGTTTGTCTGATAAGTCATTATAACTTCCACTTGTAGCTACTGTAGCAAAGTCTGGTTTATTAGTTATATCATCCCAATCTACTGAGCCTCCAATAGCTGCTTGAATGTCAGCCCAACCACTAGGTCCAAAGTACTTTAATGAGCCTTTGAATAACCACATATCATATTTTGATGGTGCAAATTCTGACTCAACTATACCATTAAATCTTTTCATATTACTTAGTATTATTTGGTTTCTTATTTATTTGTTTCTCTTTCAGTCTGCTCTCTACTTTTAGCTTCTTGTTATCAAAAGCCATCTTCTTATCAAACTGTCTTATCTTCTCAGCTAGATTAGCCTTAGCTTCTTCACTAAACTCAACATCTTCACTAGTCTCTTCATTAGCATATTTACTCATTTGAGCTATTAGAATTGCAGTTTCATTATCTCTTATATTCATAGTATCTTTCAACTGCATTTCAGCTTGTTTCTGTTGCATCTGAGCTTGAGCTATGTTCTGTTGAGCCTGTAACTGTTCTTGTTGAGCTTGTTGTTGTCTTTCTCTAATTTGCTGTTCATCTCTCTCTATTAATCTCTGCTTTTCAGCTAAGCTACTTGAAGTGTAGAGCTTAGTGATAGTGGAGAAGGATAAAGTCTGTGTCTGTAAGGCAGCTTGAGCTAAAGTATCAAGCTTAGCATTTAACTCTTGAGTTCCATTACTATTATCTACTACCAAGCCATAGTCTGCTTCTGCAAACTCATCACCATCAATCTCCATGATTCTGGTTGAAGTATCTGATAATATGTATTGGAACTTAGTTGACCTACCCTTAAGAGCTATCTTAGCTGTTTCAAGTAAACATTCAAGAGTTCTTTTCTTAACATCATCATGCTGTATGAATAACCATTCAGTAATATGTGATGATTGTAGATTACCTCTTTCAACTCCACCTACTGTTTCTCTATTGCTAATCTGACCTTCTCTTTGCTTAGTAATACCTGCAACTTCTGCCATTTCCATCTTGATAAACTCAAGAAGATTGACTAATTGCTGAATGTAATTACCTTGGTCTAAGTTAATACCACCTGTTGAAGCATTATTCATAGCACCAGCCAGCTTACCAGCAGCAGCACCATAGTTACCTTCTTTAAAAGAATCTTCTACAAGTATGTGGTTTACTTTAGCATAATACATCCATTTATCTACTTCCCAACCTTTAGGGACTTTAGCTAAGTCCATTCTTACTAAAGCACCCCAGTTATTAGCTATAGCCTTATTCAATCTATCATGAATTGCATCATATAGATAGTTGTATGGCTTCATCATATCTACTAAACTGAAAGGTCTTCCTTGATTTAAGTTATAGATTGAACCTACAATACCAAAGTGACATCTTGATGGATTAGAAAGTCTGTTATATTGAACTAATCTTGGTCTCATATTAACAAATATCTCATTACCAATCATAGTTCCTTCCCATGCTTCATTAATCCACATTGAGTATTCTTCTTCACCTCTGGCCTTGTTAATCACATAATCTTCTGGATAGAAGTTAAACTCTTCTTCACCTGTTTGTGGATTATATGACTTAACTTTCTTAATCTTTCTCTTACTCTTCCAATATACTCTAAGTACTCTTAAGTTACCAGCTAAATCATAAGGAAGTAAAGAAGTACCTACACTTTCAGGGAATAAGTTAGCAGGGTCAAAGTAAAAGCCATCTGATGCAGTGACTTCATCACCAATCATATTAGCATTAACAAAGCCATATCTTTCATCAATATTATCCATGCTATCCACTGTGTTCTGACCTATATGGTCTGGCAGAGTTTCAATGTATTTAATATCCTTAGCTGTAAGGACATCATAATAGGTATCAATAACTCTTCCTGGACTCCAATAATCTTCAAGGATAATAATATCAGCATCTTCTATTCTATTGCTATAACCAGACTTGAAGATTCTTACTTTAAGAGGGTTTAATCTTTCAAGTACAGGCTCACCACCTACTATATCACATTGATATATTTCTTCACCTACTGCCATAGCATCCATAAACCCTTCATTAAACATAAGAGGAATATCATACTCCTTGATATAATGATTAAGGAGTGCATTAGCTCTTATCTCTTTAAGGTCTTGCCATTCATAAGTATAGTAATCATTAATCTTCTCAAGCTTTTCATTGAATTCATCTTCACTTTGTGAAGTATCACTTACCTCTTCTTGAAGTCTTTGTAATAGCTCATTCTTCTTATTGTTCTCTATTTCTGAGATAGCTAAAGGATTAGTTACAACTACTCTAAAGTCAAACACTCTCTTACTTTCTTCACCTCTAAGAAGGTTTAGTTTACTATTCATTATAGGATAGTGCTGTATTCTATCTGGTATAAATCCTGCCTTTAAGTCATCAGGATTAAGCACCAATTGCATATCCTCCATGTTAATTCTACCTCTTAACAGATTATAGTTAATCTGTTTGTGAATAACAGACTTTCTGACAAGACTATAGTTAAAGAATGTCTTATTGTTACCCCATAGTACACAATCCTTTCTCCATTTCTTAGTCTTTTGACTGAATGGAAGCATCTGTCTAGGGAAATTGGCAAATTGGTTATCCATTATTTACCTCCTTCCTTTCATATTTCCATCTGTATCCATAAGCAGTTTTATTGAAATTTCTACATGCTCTAGATATGTTTGGGTTTCTTATATCTATATTAAAATTCATATTAGCTTCACTTAATGATTTATATCTTTTAATGAATATACCATCTATAGAGAAACACAAGACTGGTACACTTTTAGACCTGCTTACAGCAGAGTAGATTTTATCTCTCTGTTCAGCAGTTAATGTTGGTTTCTTATTTATATATTTACCTTCTGCTTTAGCTCTTTTAAATCCTTCCTTCTGATTTTTGAGAATTAAATCTCTTTTAGTTTCCCAAGTTCTTTTCATCTTTTCAGAGTGAAACTTTCTTTGTTCATCTGTAAGATGTCTCATTGGATTAGCATCTCCAACATTCTTTCCTTTTCCAGCCTCACTTATCTTTCTTCTGATATAAGAATTCATAGAAGAAGCACCTTGTCCACCATCTGCTACATTATAGCAAATATTCTTCTTTCTATATCTAGTTATAAGTTTGGATTCTATCTTACAAGCAGTCTCTTTAGGTAAATTTTTAAAGAGAACTATGTGTTCAAATCCATCCCAACCATATTTATTTAAAGCTCTAGTGAATACTACATTTCTTCTGTACTCCCTACCTTTTCGCCATCTAAGTTCAGGATTAGTATGATGTGTTATTCCTACATATACCTTATTATTAATATTATTAATATGAAGATATACTATATATTTCTCCTCTCCCATAAATACTTCTATTAAACACTTGCAAAAGTAAGTAAAATAATCCACCTATGCAATAGTATAAGCGGATTATTTAGACTTACTCACATTCTTTACTAAATTTACTGTCTCCTTACAGCCCATTGAGAGCCTTTGTATAACCTATTATCATAGTTGTCTGAAAAGAACTTATCATTACCAAGATAAGTCTTATCATTAGCCTCAACTCTCTCTTGACTAAAGTCCCCTTGATATTGTATAACCATGAATTCTCTGTATAACATTAGGGCAGTCATAGCTGAAACTCTATCATAGTTACCTAAAGATTCCCATTGAATAGACTCTTGAATGAGTGCTCTACTCTTCATGGTATATAGTCTTGGAACCATCATTTCAGTCTGTTCACCATCTACTATTTGTATAATAGGAACAGGTGTAAGTAACCAGTTTCTATATAACAATCTACCATAACTATTGATAAACTTATTGGCTGTGTAACCCTTACTGTTATTGCCAACCCCAGGTACTTTTGTTATCTCTTTATCTTTCAAGTACTCCAGCCTGTCACTAAGTAAGTATAAAGAGTTCATTCTATTAAAGTATGCAAATAGACCTTTCTTGTTATTTTCATAGTTATCTCTTGCATTATAGAACATTAGAAGTAACCTCAATTGCTCATAATAATCATCAGCAAATGTAGGTCTGCCAGTATATTCAGCTACTATTTCATCAGTCCACAAGTCTAATATGAAAGTAGATTGAAGTGATAGAGATTCTTTAGCATCATCATCATCTACAGGGTCAGTACCTGCAATATACCTATTATAAGGAACATTGCCACTACTGTCTTTCTTAGGTAACTGGAATATCTCTATACCTCCCTCAAGCTTATTATCCTTATGTGGGAATTCTCTAATAACATTCACATCTGATGGTACAAAGTCTGGCTTACCATTCTTAATTACCATTCTACCTGTATAAACATCATCATAGATATTAGGATTAGCATCAAGCTCATTCTTCCTGTCACTTAACTGTGCAGCAGGGAAGAGAGAAGATTCCTTTCTCATAATAGCTTCTTGAATAGTCAAAGGTCTCTCAGCTACTACCTGAGTTAGTCTGGCAGGGTCAGTAGAGTTATACTTAACTGTGTATCTCTTCATAAGAATATCAAGTATAGTAGCTACTACATCTGATACTCCATTCTCATTATAAAAACCACCTCTATTTAAGTAAGCTCCAAAGAAGAATACAGTCTCACCTTTGCCATTAGCATTCTTGTCATAGATATTAGGCAGTGCATAGATGTTGTAACCTCTTGGATTATAAAGCATCTGTAGAATACCATAGAAGTTAGAACCTTCTGAACCTCCAGTACCAATACCTATTTGCTGACCCCATGTCTCTTTACCTTCTCTAACAGAAGGTTCATTAGTAGTCCAAGCCACTTGAAACTTAGGGAACTTACCTATCTCTTCATATATAATTCTAGCTGCTCTACTACCTCTAGCCTTCTCTGGGTTATCATTAGTTGTTACTCCAAATACACTATTTCTAGTTCCTTTCTTAAGCCCAGTTTCAGCATCAAGATAACCCATTTCCCAAGTCATCTTATCAAGTGAAGAGTATATTCTTCTAGCTGGCCACTGCATTAACCCTGCATTCAAGTCAGCACATGCTTCAAACTTCTTTAGAGTACCATCCTTATCACTAAGAGTGCCCTTTTCAGCAGCTAATATGAAAGCATTTACCTTCTTATTATAGTTCTCATTCTCACCAACTATGAAATCTTTACCTAACATAGAAGCACAAGAGAATGACTTTGATGCACCTCTAGTAGCTATCTGAATAGCATCTTTGCCGCCATCCCAATCATATAATCCACCATATCTTGCTTGATGTACATAATGGAACCACAGATATGCACCCTCCCATGCTTTAGGAGTAGATGTTACTCTGTTTACAGCTTTCTTCTGACCTTCAATCTTCTCAGTAAGTTCAATAGGCATGTAATTCAAATAGAAATACATATCACCTGTAATCCATTCACCATCAGAAGGTCTAACCATACCATACCAACACCTTTGAGTTTCTCTTCTCAACCACTTCATATAGTCTGAATTAGGGTTACCATTAGGTCTAAGGTCAGTATATTTACCAGTCTTTTTCTTATGTAAAGCTGTCTCTCTAAAGTAGTCCATATCCTCAAGGATATGAGGGTTAAGTAAATCTACAATTATCTTACCCTCATTATCCCTAGGCATATCTTTAGCTCTTCTCCTCTTAGGAGAAATAAGCCTTTTAATAAACTCCACATTATTCACATAATCAAAGAACTGTTCTTGAACTTCTTTAGGGTATCTTTCAAGTAACTCATCAGTGATTGGTGTTTGGAATTCATTAGTTTCCAATAGTATCTTCATTGTATTCTCCCTTTACTATTTTATCAAATATGTCAGTGTTTACTATCCCAAACAGTGTTTTAACTACTTGTCTTTCAAGGTCTAAAAGTACCTCTTCTTCTTGAGAAGATACTAATCTACCTTGATAACTATGAGTAGTTAATATATAGTTTGTTGGTCCATTGACTACAAATATCTCTACTATTGCAACCTTATAAGCTTTAAAATGCTCAGAAGGTTCTATGTGTCTTTTCAGTACTAGAAAGGATTTAGCTTCTAGGAGCTTAGATTTTCTAATATCCTCTATATACTGATTTAGTGATTCTACTACATCTTCTATTCTCATACCTTATATCTCCATTTATATCCTGCTGCTGTTTTATATCTACCTTTTAGGCAATTTGATATTGAGCCTGTACCACAACCTAGACTGTTAGCTGCATCAGATACACTATTAAACTCAGCTAATATCTGTCCATTTTTAGTTAATTGAATCACTGGCCTTCTAGCAGAAGAATGTCTCTTATTTACTTTATCTAATTTATCTAATATATTATCACCTTCTTTAAGAAATACATATCCTTTTGCTTGAGTTATATTATACTTATTACTTAAAGCCATAGTTATATTAGTTTCGGGTATACCTAATTCTATACTTGCTTTATGAATTGAAATATATGCTCCTACATAATTTCCACCTGTGTCATATACTATTATAGGTATTCTTTTAGAAATACCTAATTCTTCATACCCATCAGATATATTATAACTGACTCCTAGGCTTTTATGCTTCTTAATCAGGGTACTTTCTATCTCTAGAGCTTCTCTATTTGACAAACCTTCATATAATATGTTATGCTCAAAATTATCCCACCCATATTTCTTAATAGCCCTAAAGAATATAGTATTCTCTCTATAACCACTACCTCTCTGCTATCTAACCTCAGGTATTTGAGAGGTAATTCCTATGTATCTCTTATTATTAAAAAGATTAACATGCTCATATACTATAAATTTTAATTCCATAATTGCTTAATTTACAGTTAGTTACTAAAGCCCATCCTCCAATATAGTCTTTTCTTTCTGACCTCTCATCTTGTTACTTTCTACTATCTCTTGAGCTACTATTCTTTCAGCTTTCATTAAGTCCTCAGCTAATGAGGGAACTAACTTAATAGAGGAAGTTACAGTGTTAAGAGGGTATTTAGGCTTATTCTTATCATCCTCAGCAGTAAGGTCTATATCTCTTAAATATTTCCTTAACTTATCAACTGCTACTCTAGTGTCTTCTAATAGAAGAGATGATGTAGTAATTACTGAGTCTCCATAAGACTTCATCGCTTCTTGTACTATCTTATCAGGTTTCCAATTCTTAGGTAAACCTTCTTCGAGTACTATCTTCTCTGACCTATCAGCTAAGTCAGTCAAGTAAGAATAAGTACTTCTAGGGTCAACCATAAAGTAGATATAGCCTAACTCAGCTAGTGCTCTTTCCTTGCTTTGGGTCTTATCTCTATTCCATAAAGTTCTAATGCTCTTTATAACAAGGGCTTCTGGCTCTATAGTAAGAGTATAGCCTTCAAATTTCATTAATCTCATAGGTATATAAATTAAAAAGCCCAGCCTATTCATTAGGCTAGGCTTGTTATTAGTTTAATTCAAGTCTGGGTTTACCCTTAAGGTGTTCCTCAGTAACAATTGTAGGATTGGAGTCAAAGTCTTCAACTTCTTCATATTCCTCAACTACATAATCAACATCTCTGTCTTGTAATTTCAAGTAAGGTTTACCATCAAGTTCAATGATATCAAATTGATACCTCATCTCTGATGAGTATTCCTCCATACCAGTCTTTAATGAGTCTGGTTGATTAGGCTTTCTCACTTGTACAGGCTTCATAAATCTTGTAGGGTCAATATGTACTAAATCACCTACTTGAATACCATTCACATGTGGGCCTACAGCTACTACTGTCTGGAACTCATCAATTGATTTCTTAATCTTTCTTCCATCAATTAAGCTAGTTCCTTTGATATACATATCCTTTTCCTCAAGCATGTTCATGGTTGTAATCAAACCAGTGAACTGAGGTCTAACTTTCTTTATTACTTTCATTTCTTATTCCACTTTTATTCCTAAATCTTTCAGTCTATCTTCAAGAGCCTCCTTATAAATTCTCATTCCAGTGTACTGAGATACCATATAGAAATGCTGAACTCTGCCAACTTTCTCATAGAACTCTTCTTTATTCAAAGCTATACTTAGCTTCTCCATTCTCTCAAGAAGTTGTTTATACTCCTCTACTAATCTAACTTTCCAATCTTCCATTTCTTATTCTATTTATGTACTTAAATCTTTCTTTAACTCCTTTCATCCTCTCATAAGTGCAAGTAAGTTTGCCTAGGGAGGGTATGTTAAAGTTACTTCTTAACTTGTTAAAGTCCTCTTCACTCAAGTCTTCTCTCAAAGGCAAGTCTGTAATAGACTGCCTTATAAATAACCAATAGGACTCATAAGCCTCCTTCACTACTTCCAAAGGAAGGTTCAGCTCCTCAGATACTCTCTTTAATATCTCTTGATAACTCATTGAATATCAAATAAAAGCATTAGTTTAAATGAACCATTTTCATCAGTGATATTAGGTATGAACCTTGGATTTATCCTATTATCTATGATGACTTTGTTCCTTCTCAGCTTTCCCATAATCACTTGAAAGTGAGCAAGAGTTATGTTACTCTCTTCTCTTACTTTCTTCTTTGTATCTTCTGACATTACTACTTTATCAAGTATATCAGAGTCTGATATTACCTTACTAAGTAGGTATCTTTCATAAGTAAAGGCAGTGATTACATCAATCTCTCTATCAGTTAACTTGTGAAAAGGCTTTAAGAAAAGGAACCAATACCTAAATAATATCTTTAGGTTACATGGTATTCTAATTACATTATTAACTTCCATCTTTCTAGTACTCCTCATAGTGAATTAGCCTATGACAGTTGGAACATACCAACATACATTTAGATAATTCCTTTTCCTGTTTATCTCTACTCATCCTTAGCACAGTAGAAGGACTATACTCTTTACTTTCAGAATCTATATGATGAAAATCAAAACATGAAACATTCTTTCCATTGTACTCAAGCCCACAAACTACACATTTGCTACCTTTCAACTTAATGGCTTCTACTTTATTTTCTTTTCTCCTCTCTATTATTCTTCTGTAATACTTATCTCCCCTCTCTTGTCTTAAGAGATTAATCTTTTCAAGGTTGCTCTTCTTATAATTGGCAACTCTCTCCTTTATAGATTCTTTGTTACTTTGATAGTAAAGAGCACCTTGCTTAGAAATCTTCTCCTTATGCTTAAGGTAGTAGTTCCTATTATATTCTTTAATCTTCTCTTTACTGCTACCTGACATTATTCTTCTGGTGTTTCTTGCTCTGGTTGAGTCATTAAGAACTCAATCTCTTGAGCACATTTACCCTTGAACTCAGTAGTAAGATACTTGTTATCTTCTGTGACTACTTTGAATAGATAATCTAATCTCTTAAATAGATTGGTCATATTCATTTCCTCAATAACACCTCTCAATTGCTTATTCTCTTCAAACAACTTTCTGTCTTGTTCAGACATTTGGTGCAACATACCAACTAACTGCTCTCTAGTTAACTCTTGAGGAGCATCTTGCTTGCAACCACCAGTAGTGCAAGTATCTTCAATCTTTAATTCTTTTTCCATTCTACTCTTATTTTTTAGTTACATAACTACCACCATATACAGTTCCATACTTCTTCTCCCATGTATGTATATCTGTTTTGGCTGTTTTAGTGCAGCCACACTTATCACAGTATGGTTGACCATTTACATCTCTTATTGCAAGAGATAAACAATGTGTGCAGTATTCTACAGGTTCATTGTTATAATCAGATTGCTTGTCCTGTAAGTCTTCCATAAATATTCTTCTTAGTCTCATTCATTACTCTACTATGAGTACCTTTTCTAGTAGAGGTATTAGCTCTGTTATTAAAAGGTCTCTTAGGTACAAGAGTACCAAACTTAGTTACATTACCTCTTCTCATTGCTCTTGCAACTGACTTATACTTAGTTACAGCTTCAAAGATAATCAAATTCTTTAGAATTTCAGGTCCTGCAACTAACACTTCTCCCATTTCTCTTTCCATGTTTTCAATAAATTTACTTGTAATACACTAGAACATACTGACCTCTTTCACTAAGAAGAGACACTATATTCTCTCTTTTAATTTCTAACTCATTAGCTCTTTCTACAATGGCTCTAATGCTGTTCTCAGCAAATGCAGTCATATATGTAGATTTAACTTCTTCTTTCTCTCCCATAGCCATATTGCTTTTAGTTTTTAATAGGGGGCAAGCTCTGACTTGAACAGAAACTTGTGGTTATGAGCCACATGTGATAGCCATTTTCACCAACTTGCTAGAGCAGATAGAGAGACTCGAACTCTCATCTAAAGATTGGAAATCTCCAACACTAACCTTTGTGCTATATCTGCATTTGAGAAGATTTGGTAACTGGTACTTCTCCCTGCTAGTATCACCTTATCTAGCACCTTCCTTCACATCTCACTAGGGAAAAAATGATAAAAACCTAGTTTCCATTGAGCCAAGGAATGTTACTCTGTCACTGAATGGAATACAGCTTTTAGTAACTTCTTTCTCTTTTATAGTGCAGTATGAAAACATATAGTAATCAAGTGCACTGAGATCACTAGTATGGTCTAATATCACACAAGCTGAATAAGTACTTATATTGATTAATCTCTTGAATGAAAGTCTCACATTCAGACTTAATACCAACATAGACTGTTTCTTGAGGAATTTTATTATAAAAAGCTAGTGTATTATTTCTAACTTCTTCAATAAAGTCCATTGCATTTAGTGAATCACTAGGGATTCCTTTAATAACATTAGGCTGCATTTTACCTAATATTCCCATATAGCCTTCTGCTAGAATGTCTTGAAAATCTTCAACTTTCTCTAAGAAGTCATCTAAGTAAACATGAATATTCTTCTTAGGTGCTGCCCAGTGAAGATTCTTACACTTTGTCTTATAACCTTCTAATTTGTTTATAAAGTTAATGAAGAATTCTGCACCATTAAATGGTGATTCATCCACTTCATTATCCTCAATTGGAGTTAGTAAACCATATTCCATATATCTCTTTGTTTTGATGTTACAAAGGTATGTATTTTAATTGAACTATACAAGTAAATCACATACTTTTTATTGTTAAATAATGTTGTAGTAGGAAGCAAGGGAGTCGAACCCTTAGAAGTATTTCTACTTATGGAGCCTAAATCCATTGTGTCTCAACCAGTTGCACCAGCTTCCCTTGTATTACTATAGTTATGAGCTTGCATGTGACAGTTAGCACATAATATTTGAATGTTAGATAAATCATTATTATAATGATTAAAATCTATATGATGTAGCTCTAATGGTATTGGTCTCCCCATCCATTCTGATAATCCACAACACTCACATTTATTCTCTTTTATTCCATCTTCTATGAGTCTTCTTCTCTTTCTTGAGTTAGATATATTAATGTTAGCTAGTAGTTCTAATGCACTCTTTTTACCAACTATTGTCTTATGTCCACTAGCTCCTTGATTGCCTGAGTAGCTTATATCTAACTTTTTGTAATATCTATTGAGAGTCTGCACTTTACACCCAAGTCTTCTAGCTATCTCAGCATTAGATTCTTGATTGTTTATCCATTCAAGTATATCTTCTTTTCTATCTAATATATCTAATCTCTTTCTCATATTTAATATTTTAAGTGGGAACTTCTGAAATCGAATCAGAGCCTTGGGTTTTTCAGACCCACGTGCAAACAACCACCTACACCAAGTCTCCATTATTGGAAGTCTGCATGTAACTACAGACTATTACTCTTCCCTGACAAGGAGAAGAAACCAAAGTGGGCACAGAGAGACTCGAACTCCCCTACTCCAAAGTCCATTACATCAATTTGATAAAGGAGGGCAGATTTACAGTCTGCTGATGTTATGTACCCATTATATTTTGTTCCCCCATCTGGAATTGAACCAGACCTCCTAATTTAAAAGATTAGTGCCCACAACCTGTCTGCTATAGGGGAATATGTACCTCCACTAAGAATCGAACTTAGAATCTTCTCCTTAAGAGGGAGCAGCTTTAACCATTCAGCTATAGAGGCATTAGTACTCACTAAAAGACTTGAACTTTTGACCTTGAATGTATAAGATTCCTGCTCTAACCTACTGAGCTAAGTGAGTATAAGGGTGTAGCAGAGACTTGAACTCTATCCTCTGGAGCCACAATCCAGTGCTTTGACCAATTAAGCTAACTACACAGTTCTGATAATAGGACTTGAACCTATAACTACTGCCTTATGAGAGCAGCCTTCTACCTATTGAAGTATATCAGAATATCAGTTGGTACACATGGAATTGAACCATGATTGCATCCTTATCAGAGATGTTTCCTAACCTTTAGAAGATGTACCAATTTAAGCTGAGTCAGCAGGATTTGAACCCACAACAACTGGTTTTGGAGACCAGTGTTCTACCAATTGAACTATGACCCAGTATAAGTCTTTCTACTTGCATCAGTAGGATTAACTACTGATAAATTTACCTCTGTTCTATCTACATGTTCTACCTCTTTATCTTCAAATTCAAGAGTAAACAATCCCTTTTTAGCATCAAACTTCTCCTTTGCATCTTTAAGATTCTTCTCTACTTGCCTTACATATGACCTAGCTTTATCTAAATCGTCTTCTAGTTGTAGTATTCCATAGTATTCTTCTATGATAGAATCTTTAGCTTCATCATTCATTAACCAAGGATAGTGAAATATTACATCCTTAACTCTATTCTTATCTTCTACTGATACTTTCATGTTTAATTCTTTTTAATTTGCGGGGGTAGAAGGACTTGAACCTCCAACCTTGTGGTTAACAGCCACCTGCTCTGACCAATTAAAGCTATACCCTCATTATGTTGCTCCTATAGGATTTGAACCTATGACCTTTGGTATGTAACACCACTATTCTTGACCACTGAACTAAGGAGCAGTGCAGGGCACTTAAGGTGTACCCTAGACCTGTGAACTAAAAACTCTAACATTATGAAAACATGAAAACAAGTGGATACATGTGGGACTTGAACCCCAACTTCACAGTGCAAATGTGATGTGTTAGCCAATTACACTACATGACCCATTTGTAGAGTAGAGAAGACTCGAACTTCCAATTTCTGCATCCCAAATGCAGGGGGTTGACCAATTACCCAACTACTCTATATTGCGGAGGATATAGGATTTGAACCTATACATCCTTTCAGACTACTCACTGTTTAGCAAACAGTTCCCTTACCATTAGGGTTAATCCTCCAACTTTAAGTAAAGACCACAATGACAAGTATCATGTTCTCTATAATCAGAACAAGGACATTTCTTATCTTCACCTGTATTATGGCAGGGGCACTCACCATTATTAATCTCACATCTCTTTAAGATAGCATTTACCACCTTATCATTAGGGTTGAGACACCAACCTTCTTTTCTAAATATCTGTACCATTACTTAACTTACTAATCTTTCTATCTAAATACTTACTGTACAGCAGGAATGCAACACCTATTAAATATACTCCAAATGGTACTGAGAGATACATTGGAATTAGTATTGGGTACTTGAATATTAGTGATATTCCTTGCAGCTGAGCATTAACTAATACTCCTAGTAATGCTATTAAGGCATATATGGTAAAGCTGCCATACTTATCATCACATTTATCTCTAACATACCTCAAACTTTTTAATCTCTTTTCCTCTGGAGTTAGCTCCTTTATTTCACAAGTAGAAGGTTTTAGTATTACTGTTCTATTAGGGTCCAGTATTCTACTACCATACATTACATACTTTAAACTATTCATGTTTTTCCTCTTTGAGGAAGAGGTGGGACTCCAACCCACACACCACTTTTATATGGTTACTAGTAGTTTTCAAGACTACTGCCTTGGCATTAGGCTTACTCTTCCAGTTAGTTGCAAGTAGTGGATTTGCACCACTGATGTCTCCCCTATACTGGGAGTGAGGTTACTACTTCTCTAACTTGCTAAACCTTGATTGACATTGATTACATTCTCTTATTGCACTCAAGAATCTTTCAGAACCAAGGGTGTTAAGCATTGCAAGATACTTAACAGTAACTCCTTGCATAGTTACCTTTGCAGTCTATGAGGGAATTGAACCCTCCATCTCCACATTGACAGTGTGGCATGTTGAACCTCTACACCAATAGACTATTATGTATTGGGTATGGGATTTGAACCCATATTGACCACCTTGAAAGGGTGGTGACTTAACCAATTTGTCCAACCCAACATTTAAAAAATAACCACTCCTATCTTCACAGACCAGAGTGGTCTAAAAACATGAAATCCAATTTATCCCATTGTAGTTCATTTACATTATGAAACAGAAAATCCAAGTACAGGGAGTGAGACTCGAACTCACAAGGTCATAAAGACAATAGTTTAGAAGACTATTACGCTTCCATTACGTTCTATCCCTGCTTATATCTATAATAATATCTTGCTCCATTTTTATTTTTAGACTTATAAGTATCTAATTGAGAGTCACAATTAGGACATATACATCTAAGGTTATCTCTTCTATTGTTTGAAGCATTTCCATCTATATGGTCTACTATAAATACCAATCTCTTTTCATTCCATATAGGAGATATACCACATATATCACATTTATTTCCCTGCTCCTTTAATATATCCTCTCTGAATAAAGAGGGAGAATAATTAGCTCTCATTATTGAGCTATCTCCTACTTTTATCTTGTTGTATGCCTCTTTATGTCTAGCTAATTGCTGACATTTGTGAGAGCAGTAATGGTTAGAATTAGACTTCCTTAACTTGTACTCCCTCCCACAAGTCTTACAGGTATTCATATTAACTTTAACTAGACCTTTATTAAAATTCTCTGAGTTATTTATAACTCTCCTTTTAGGCAATTCCATTCCAAATTTCAGTGCTCTTTTCTTTATAGCATTGCCTGACACATTAAACATCCTTCCTATTTCTTCATAGGATTTTTCCTCTTCTAATATTAATCTCTCTAAAGTTTCTTTATTATTTTCTATCATATCTATTAATCAACAGTTACCCCAGCAGGAATTGAACCTACATTATATGAGCCAAAATCATATGTAATAACCCTTTATACTATGGGGCAGTATCTCTTATCAAATGACTCTGCAAAGGTAAGTAAAATTATTGATATATGCAAATAAAATGCAATATATTTTAGTTAACAAATGTCAAGCCACTGATAATCAAGTTAGTCTGTAGCACTAGAAGAGTATTAACAAGTGGCTTGTCCACTTAAATACATGACATCATACCTTAAGTCCTGCTAACTTATTAGCCCAAGCTTCTGTATAGAAGTGATAATAGTTAGCATCTTTACACTTATTCTTATGTAATGCAACATGTATTATTGATGGAATACCTACTACAATAGGGTATAATGGACCTAGTATTTTACTCTGCTTAACATGACCTGTTTCATGCTGAATTGTCTTTGATAAATTACTGTATCTTTGATATACAAATATGTATTTACCAAGAGTAACTCCACCATTACTTCTTTTTAGGTATATACTATACCCAGAGTCTGCATTTATATTTGATATTATATCATTCTTAATAGCATTCTTATAGATTATACCACATAGATTCTGTGGTAGTTGCCATATCCAATCTTCTATAAACTTCCAAACTTTCTTCATAGTTATATAGTTTAGTGTCTAATATTTCATTGCTTTGCAAAGGTAAGTATAATAAATAACATGTGCAAGTAATTATAAAAGTTTAACTAAGTGAGTTAAGGTAGGGGGAGTGTTAGACCTAACTTCTAATTTTTTTTTTAGAATATTTATCTATGTGAGTATCAATTACTCATTACACCCCCATAGACTTTGAATTTGGGGACCCTCCCCCTCCTAGTTTAGCATAGAATGCTTATTACTAATCCTGGTATTTGAATCATTAAAACTATATTATTATGAACAAGAATCTAACTATCACAGTTCTAACAATCATGCTTGTATTAGCTATGATTACATTAAATCACATGACTCATAGAGTTGATGCTGCAAGAGAGTATATTAAAGCCCTTGAGTCTACATATCCTGATTATGTGGATACTGTATCAGGTGGTGATGCTTATAGTGAATGGTATAACTATTAATCATCATTACTCTTCCTTTGTATTTGAATTAACTAACATTTGAACCTTTTGGTGCTTAGGTCAACCATACTTATATTATGAATATATTTGCAAGTTTACAAGTTTATGCAGGTAAGTGGAGTGTTAAATCTACAAGAGCATTTGATGCTGAGGAAATCAATGCTGTTAAGTCAGCAGTTGTTGTGCCATCACAGTATGGTAACTCAGTGATGTTTACTATGGTTGCTGGTGGTCAGACCTACATACCATTATCTAATGATGCCACTGTTGCTGTTGGTGAGTCTATTGACTTATCTAAGGCACAGCTATTAACTCTTAGCAAGGATGGTGAGTCAGATATTGTGAGAGTGAGCATTTAATTAATGTTTATCAAAGTTAAGTGAGGTTAATCCTCACTTTTCTTTTTATCTAGTAGGTAGGAGCAATGCAACAAACTCTGATGTCTCACCTAATACAACTAATAAGATATAAATAATATATATATATATACTATATTAGTCTCACTTTTCAAACTCCTATGAAATGAGAGGTATAGTTTCAATGAAATGAGATAGCTAGTTCTTTAAGTCAAATGATATACTAATCATGTTAACTAACAGTTAAATACTAGTTAATGAATGTAAATAATAGTAGCAATAAGACTAGCTCATTACTCCTCCTTGGTACTTGTGGTTACTCTGAGTTGTGAGTTTATATTAGTCTAGTTATTGAAGTTTGTAGTAAGTTTGAGTAGTAATAGTGCTAATCAAGAGAGTAAACTTATGCAATTGGTATAAGCAGTAACTATCAATAGTGAGTTATTCAGTACTTGAAGTGGAAGGTTTGGCTTCGCCAAACAATCTAAAATTAACAGGCTAGAGTAAAGAGGTAGAAGCAATGTGTTATAATTATCCCTTTACTAATACTCTTCTAGTGTTAGTATAATACTGAATCTTAAGAGCATGGCTCATTACTCCTCCTTAGCTCCTGACACTCAACACGAGTTGGTGTTATAACATATCATTAACATTTAACAATTTACATTATGAACATTTTTAGCAAGTTACAAGTGTATGCTGGCAAGTGGAACTTGAAAGCATCAAGAAGTTTTGAAGCAGAGGAAATTGCAGCAGTTAATAAGGCTGAGGTAGTTGCTTCACAGTATGGTAATAGTGTGTGCTTCTTCATGAAAGCAGGAGGGCAGACTTATATTCCATTGAGTAATGACTCTGCATTAGCAGTAGGTGATTCAGTGGACTTAAGCAAAGCTCAGTTGCTCACTCTTGAGAAGGATGGAGAGAGTGATATTGTAAGAGTGAAAGCTTAATACAAGTGTAAGTGTAAAGGTGGTAGGTTACTAAGAAAACCCCTACCACCCTTACACTCCTTTTTACTACTTGTCATAAGCAAAGATTAGCAAATACATAACTATATTTACTGTATGAACTTATTAGAACCATCATTAACAAGTGACATAGTATGGACAATAATAGCTATATTTGCTATAACAATTGGCTGTATTATATCATCAAAAGAGAGCAAAAGAGACTAAAATAAGCAATAAAACCTCTCCTTATTGCATTTAAATAACACATATTGGAGATACAAATCAGCATCAATTGAACCAATGCACAATCATGCCTGGTTTATTAGTGAAGAACAGTAGCTAATGACATTGCATAGGGGGCTAAACCTATGAAACTTATAAGAAGATACATATAAATAATAGAAAGCTAGACTAATATAATAACTATAAGCTTCACAAGCGAAGGTGCATAGCTGTGACATACATTATAGTATTAAGCCAGCAAAGTATGCAAATTCAAAAGTTATTATCTAATCCGCATGAAATCTAGGGAGCCTTAAGGTTAGCTCAAGGACTGTGTGCAGGATATATCTACAGAGTAGTGATTCCTAATATCTTAGTGACTGACAATGACGGACTGTTGTATCCAAATGAAAGTAAAGGAGTTAAGCAAAAATCCAGAGAAAATTTAGTATCTGGTAAAGACAGATGAATAATTAGTAGATTTGTTTAGTTATTTTGTAGAGAACTACATTAGTTTAGAAGAGGTATAGGCATATTAGCTCAGTGGTTAGAGCATTCTTTATTTCACCAAGCGGAGTCTGGGAATAGTGCTTCCTGTAATTGCACTAATAAAGAAAGGTCATCAGTTCAAGTCTGATATATGCCTCTCTGTCTTAGCCCACACTAGAAGTAAGTTAGTTAATAGCATCTGGGATGTTCACTGAAAATAGTGCAAATATAAAAGTACAAGACATCACTTAGCAAGTTGGGTATGCTAAGTGCGTAGGCTACTACGTGATACACAATGATGGAATTAAGAGTAGCACCATCAACAAATAGAGTGAGGGAAGCAGGTCCAAGTGAGAATGTAGCAAGGAAGAAATAGTATAACCAGTGCAATAATACACTCACTCTATTTTTATTAGAATATAACAATTAACAAATAACATTTACCATGAGAAAGAGATTTAACAGAGCATGTATTGCTTCATCAAGTAACTATACTCAATCAAAGAAAGTTCATAGAGCCATGCTTGAAGAGAATCATATAACTAACAGTGCATTATTCCTTATGATTAGCACTACTTCTATACCTAAAACTCTCTCACCTCTTGAGAGATTTGAAGAAGGTTTGAAAAGACAACTTGAAGAGTTTAAGCTAAATAGAGTTATATGAAGAAGTTATTAATATTTATATTTGGGATGATATTATTCATCTCATGTGCAGAACCTCTTGAAAACTATAAGGGTTATATAGTTGCAAAGAAGTATTTTATTAATGAAAATAGGGTATTACTTAAGTATTTTGATGTCAATACTATGAAATATAAATATGTCAAAGTATGGGCATTGGAGTCTCAAATTAATCAATATCAAGTAGGAGATACTATCAAATGAAAACAATGCAGGATTTTAAGAATGAAGAGAGTGCTAGACAGTACTCTCTTCTCAAGTCAGCTATCAATAAACCATTAGGTAAACTAATAAAAGAAATAAGAAATGAAACTAAAGCTATTATCAATACTACTTCTAACTATAGCACTCAGTGCTTGTGTGAAGTTTGAACCAATAGTCAAGTACACTGAACCTGATGAAACTTGGGAATATACACCTCTTAAGCTTGAGAATGTGATAGAATATCATGGTTCTAATTCAAAAAGAGGTTATGTGTATTGGATGATATATACTGATTATGACTATGGATGGAGTAATCAAGTAATATCAATGGATTGGGAGACTTGTTCAACATTAATATTAATGCTAAAGGAAACTAATGTAGCAAATATTAAGAAATTAATGGAAGAACATGAACCTACTATACTATATAAGAAAGGATATCAACCAGTTCTTGTATTAACAGATAAAGATTAATTAAAGATACCTGTTTAGTTGATACTAAGATAGTTAACTGTTTTCGGTAATTTTCAGTTAACTCAGTGTAGTCAGTATGTGAATATAGACTACACAAAATGCTCCTTTAGCTCAGTTGGAAAGAGCAATTCACTTCTAATGAATAGGTCATAAGTTCGAGTCTTATAAGGAGTACGATGGTTTATATACACTAACTTTCACCCATGAAGGATTGTAACCTCTTGTATCACAAAGTTACTTTAGTAGATTCAATAAGAACGGTTGTGTTGGCTGATAGACTACTATTAATACCAGATGTTCCTGCTGATTACAGGTAATCAAACATCTGGTATTTTCTTTTAAACTAAATAACTAATAAATATGGAAGAACAATTAGTATCTCTTGAAGTAGCAAGGTTACTAAAAGAGCAAGGGTTTAATGAATATCATTACCCGACTAAATCCTTTGCCCAAAAGTGGTTGCGTGAAACCAAGAACCTGCATATTTGCATTATCAAAGATGCTTCTGGTTACAGCTACGATATATGCAAGGAAGATAATGGTACACATATAGCAGAAGGTATATTCAAAGGACCTAATGATGGTGGCGAATGGGATACTTATGAAGAGGCACTTGAAGAAGGATTGAAAGAATCATTAAAACTTATTTAATATGAAACATTATGTATTAGTAGGATGGCCTGAAATCCAAGATTTCATGCTACATGACAGATGGGATGAGTGTATATTCTGTATAGAAATAGAAGGACATCCAGTTGAAGATAGTACTTATACAGTACCTCTTGACCTTTATGAAGAGGTGAGTCATACACAAAGTACTAAAGAAATTCTTGAAGAGGCTGCTAATTTTATTAGTATGGCTACATTTGAGTTAGGAGAGGAGGTTAATGAAGACCACCTTGATGATAAACTGCTTTATATAGCTAGCAACCTATGACTAAAGAAGAAGCACTTAAGGCTATGGAAACTCATAGAGTTCATCATCCTTTAATGGATTATGATTGGGTTACTAAATGTACTGATGGCAGGTACTATAACTCTGATGGAGACTCTGCTAATGAGTATCAGATAAGGGAAGAACTAGATTCTTATGATGACTGGGATAATGGTTGGGAAGTACTACCTGAGTCAGAAAGGAGTGTAGGATGATAGACTTTGCAACAGAACTGTTTACAATTGGTATATCACTTGGTGTAGTAGGTGTAGCATGTGCAGTTATTCTATATTATCCTACAAAGACAGTTACACCAAAGAAGAAGACATTTCAGATAGTTCTAAGTGAGGGCACATATGACATTAGGCTTAATGGTAGAAGATTAACCAGCAAGCTTACTCTTGATGACGCTAAACTGTGGCTTGAACTTAACAGGAGTAATTATTTAAAAGAAGACTTAGTAGTATATGAAGAAAGTTATGAAGAAGATACTAAAATTCATTAAGAGGCTGTTACAATTAACACTCCCACTACCCTTCACACTATTAGTGTTACCATTTCTAGTGATGTTAGTGCTACACTGCCACACTTCTAAAGAGGTAAATGTGGATAGTTTAGAATCAAGATATGATAATTTAAAATATTATTAATATGAAACCAGTAAGAAGAAAAGGAAGTAAGTTATTCTTTCTTATTGCAGAATGCAATGGGAAGAATCTCAAAATGTATAAATAACAAGTTATTCACTTAAAAAAAAAGATGATTGAGTTAATATTTGAATTTATTCTTGTAGGATTAGTAGGTGGTTTACTAGGTCTGTTCTACAGAAACTGTTTGAAACCACAGGGAATGATTTTCAACTTTATCTATTATGGATGGTTGAAACCTTGGGCAGAGTGCACTGAGGATATAATAGAGGCTGGATTTACTCCTAAAGCTTGGGATAAAGTTAAAGCTTGGGTAGCTAAACCATTAGGCTATTGTATTTACTGTAGTACATTCTGGATTACATTTATACTATGTATTATAGCTGGCAGTTATAAGGAAGGTTGGAATAGTTACTCAGAGATGTTAATAGCTTATATAACAGCTTTAAGTGTGCAACATTTAGTAGTAGCAATGTCATGTAGATGGCTAATTAATAAACATCCAGACTTAGATACAACAGTATGATAACAACATTTGAATATGGAAGAGATTATACCCCAGAACTCTGGTACAGTTGATATATGGGATGATAGTACAATTACTATTTCACAAGAGGATTTAACCATTGCACCTATAGTACTAAAACCAATTGAGATAGACTTTAGTTTAACTAAAAGTAATAATAAATATGAACAATGAGATTAAAGTGAGTGTTAGTATTACTTTGCCAGGCAGAGTATTATTAACCCAGGAGCAAGCAGAAGCTTCTGAGAATAAAAAATCTGGGAGTGGATTTAACTTCTTTAGTATAGAGGTATCAGATTCCAAAGGTGAAAACAGGCAGCTAATTAGTGTTAAGACTAGAAAGGAAGTTCCTGCAAGTCAATCACTTAATATCAGCAAGGATGGTTATGATGCTATGACTGATAAAGAGACTGTACCTTACTGGTCTAAAGAAGGTGCTTGGAAGGGTATGAATGCAAAGATGAGACTTGAAGCTCACTTGAGAAGAATATGTGAAGGTCTTGGTGGAACATCATACACTTATCAAGTGTTTGAAGATTAAGTTGAATTAGGTTTTAAATTTATGGAAGAGTGGAGAGACATAGTTGGTTATGAGGGATTATATAAGATAAGTAATGTAGGTAATGTAATGAATAACAAAGGGAGAATTCTTAAGTTAATGCTTACTAATGGATATCCTACTGTAAATCTTTATAAGAATAGAAAGATGAGAAGTTTAAGTGTACATAGGTTAGTTGCAGAAGCGTTTATACCTAACCCTATGTCTCTTCCTATCGTTAACCATAAAGATGAGAACAAAGTTAATAATTCAGTAGATAATCTTGAATGGTGTACAAAGCAGTATAATACTACCTATAGTATTGGAAAGAAAATACTCCAGATAGATGGGAGGGGTAATGTTGTTAAAGAATGGAATTCTGCCACAGAGATAGCAAAAGCTTTTGAAATCCAACGTCAAGTTATACTAGGATGTTGTTATAACAATACTGGCTTTGATTGGAAATTCAAAGAAGATAATAATAAGAACTAATTACATTATTAATAATCTAATAAAGAAAGGAGTAACATATGAAAACTATATTAGTTGTATATACGAATGTAAAGCTTACCAATAAGGAAATAGCTGATAACAAGCTAACTAAGTATGCTTTCAGGACATCAGAAGATGTAGAAGTAGGTGATTTGATTGAATCAAAAGACTACAGCAAATCCATGCAGGTAACTGATGTAATTGATGCTGATTATAAGTTCTACAATACACAGACTGGTGAGTTGAGAAATGAAATCAACTCTACTAAGATGTATCCTATTAAGACAATTATTTTTAAGGAAGAAGATGAGCTTGTAGTATATGCTACAAAGGTAGAAGATAGTCAGAATTAGTTAATAGAGGAGAAGGTGAGATGAACTTTATATATTTTGAGAAGGTAGCAGATGTTACCTATCCAATAGGTGGGGAGTTCTATGATAACTTCAATTATGTAAGAGAAGCAGCTAAGACTTTACATAATATTATTGACGAAGGTAAAGATATTGCTTTAGTCTGTAGAGGTACATCTGGCTGTATCATAGCTGGTGCAGTAGGCTATATACTACAAAAGAGAGGTAGGAAAGTAACTATAGTTATATCAAGGAAGAGTGAAAACACTCATGGAGATAACATGGATGGGTATCATAGAATACTTAGAGGTATAATACCAGTAGTAATTGATGACTTTGTATCAAGTGGTAATACAATCAACGAGATACTTATAGACTTAGATAAATGTGTTAATAAAAAGACCTATCCCTTCCTCTGCATAGCTAACTTCTGGAGTATGAATAAACTTGAGGCAAATAGAAAAAAGCCTTATAATATATCTTATGATGTAGCAAACAGATTTGATACAATAATTTGTAATAATCCAGAAGTATGATGTTTATTAAACTGTTATTTGGTGTCACTACTATCATACTGTTAATCAGAGGATTATTTAGATACAACCCTAAACTTGATTTAGTTGAGTCAGGTAGAAAGTATGTATTACTCTTCTGGTATAATAAGTATGATTGGACAGGTGATTGTAAAAGAACTTACATAAAACTATTTAGTTTATGAATAAAGGTACTAAGAAAAAGTGGAATAATGGTCAAAGAAGGAAGTCCAGAAATCCAGTTAGAGACTATAAGTTCCCAAGGTGTGATTTAGCTCTAAAGGAGTTTGACGGAACTCATCAATCTATGAGAGAGGCTTGGAGGGCTATAAAGTTAGATTGGATAAAGAACTAAATATATAACTAAAAAAAAAAGATGCAAGTATTAAATTTAATTAGACCAGAGAAGAGTAATATTACCTATAATGTTACTACATTCCCTGACGGTGAACCTCACATAGTCCTTGGTGATATTAATAGAAAGGATAGTGTAACAGTTGTATGTAGAATAGCAAATCCTAATGATTTGTACATACTACTTCAAGTGGCTGATATTCTTAGCAGACATGAAGTGATATTTACACTACAAATCTATTATCTTATGTCTATGAGAATGGACAGAGTAATATCTTTCAATGAATCATTCAGTTTGAAAGTGGTTGCTAATCTAATCAACAGTATGGGAGCAGAGTCAGTTCATGTTCTTGAACCTCATTCAGGTAAAGTTCAGGACTTGATTGACAAATACTGGGGAGATATGTTCATGCAAATGCCTAACTTCACTGGATATATTCCAGTATTTCCAGATGCAGGTGCAGTTGAGAGACATGAATATATGGGTGAACATACACTTATATGCAGTAAAACACGTAACCCAGAGACAGGCAAGTTAGAAGGATTTTCTATTGAGAATCCAGAATTACTTGAAGATGAAGAACTCATTGGTATGCCTTTAGTTGTAATTGATGATTTGTGTGATGCTGGTGGAACCTTTGCAGGTGTTGCTAGTAAAATCAGAGAGATAAATCCCAACAGAAGATTGGCTATCTTTGTAACTCACATGGTTAATCGTAAGGGTATTACAACTCTTAGTGAGAACTATGATGAAGTTTACTTCACTAACTCATATTTCAACTGGGAAAACCTTGAGCTGCCTAGCAATGTAAGTGTTATCAAAGTGGTGTAGATATGAATAAAGTGGTTAAAATTGCTGTATGGCTGGTGTTAATTATATGGGGGATTAATCAATCTTTCAATATGATTTCACAAGCTAATACAGTGGAGAATGTTGTAGGGTTCTTCTTATTAGTGGCAATAGTACTGGTTTCCTACAAGACCAGATGTTTTACAACAATTAAATTTACAAGAAAACATGAAAAGTAAGTTTGTAAAGAGGTTGTTGACAGCCTTTATGGTGATGACAAGTGTAATTGTGTTCTCATCATGTGAGAGAATTGATGCAGGCTGTGAAGGCATCAAAGTAAACCTTTATGGTGATGACAAGGGTGTTGGTGATGTGGCTTTGGTATCTGGTAGAGTGTGGTATAATCCCTTTACTACTGAGGTATATGAATACCCAATGTATGTTCAGACTGTAGATTATCCTGCATTTGAAATCAATGCTAAGGATGGTAGTAAGTTTGTAATTGACCCTACAATTAATATCAACCCCATTGCAGGAAAGGCTCCTGAAATCTTTAGGAAGTATAGAAAACCTCTTGAGGATGTAATTCAGAATGTTCTTGTTACCCATATTAAGAATGCCTATAGATTGAAACTCAATGCTTATACTACTGATGATTTGGTGAGTAAGAGAGAAGAGTTTGAGAAGGTTACAGAAGACTATTTAAGGGAAGTGTTAGCTAAAGAGAACTTTGCTCTTGGTGAAATGACTTCTGGTCTTAAGTATCCAGAATCTCTTGAAGCTTCTATTACTGCCAAGAATAAGGCTGTGCAAGATGCTTTGAAGATTGAGAATGAAATTAAGTCAGTAGAGGCAGAAGGTAAGAAACAGGTTGCAGCAGCTACTAAGGCAGCAGAAGCTTTGAAGATTAAAGGTGATGCAGAAGCAGAGTATAACAGAAAGATTAGTGCTTCATTATCTCCTCTAATTGTACAACAGAACTTTGTTGATAGATGGGATGGCAAGTTGCCTACTTATGGTACTGTGCCTCAATTGTTTAAAGATGTAACAGGCAAGTAAATTATGGAATGTATTATTACTGGAATCATATTCTTCTTAATAGAATTGTATGTAATCTCTCACACCTATGAATCAGAGTATAGTCTTATTAAAAGAGATAGCAATAGCTACAGAAACATCTATGGTATCATAGAAGGCAGTGAAGAGAAGCTTCCATTAACTGTTGGAAGGCTATTAGTTCTTATAGTAGCTAACATAATTCCTGTAGTTAATATACTCTACTTCTTATTCTTTATAGGATGGTGGATTAAAAGAGCAAGTGACCCAGAAGATAGAGAAACTACCTGTGTTATCTGGAGATTTAAGTTTGGTAAGTTCACAAAGTCAGTGATTACCAAGCTAAGTAATCTACTAAATAAAAAGTTATGAAACAGCGAATAATCAATATTCTACTGTTCATTATGTTGATTGGTCTGGGTATCTACGTGTACCTAGACCATGATACCAATGAACATAAGCCTCAACCATATGTAAAACTTGAGCAACCAGAGTTCTTGAATGAAGAACTTAGTGATAGTACTTTACTTAAGGCACTTATCTATTATGAAATCAATGAACCTTTGATTGTATTAGCACAAGCTAAGCTTGAGAGTGCTAATTATAAATCAAGGTTATGTAAGGAGAAGAATAATATCTTTGGATTGTATAATAGTAAAGCTGGACAGTATTATAACTTTGACCATTGGACTAATTGTATTCTAGCATATAAGAACATGATAGAGTATAAACAGAAGGATGGTGAAGATTACTATCATTTCCTGCTTAGGATTAAGTATGCTGAGGATGTTGAATACATAGGAAAGGTTAAAAGCATAGTATCAAACTTACCTCCGTAAATATGAATAGAGAAGAAGCAAGTAAAGAAATACAGGCAATAAAGTCTAAGAACATACTCCTTGAGTTAGTCACATCATTTGGCAAGACTAAACAAGCACTTGACATCATGGTCAAAAGGAACCCTAAGAACATACTTATCTTAGTACCAAGACTAGTATTAATACAGAATTGGAAGGATGAATTTGTTAAATGGAAGATGGACAAGTACTTGAAGAGAGTTACATTTAGTACTTATGTAGGTATTAAGAAGCATGAAGGAGAATCTTTTGATATGTTGATAGCAGATGAATGTCATCATTTCACTGATAAATCACTTGATGTAATTAGTACTATGACATTCAAGTATAGTACTCTCTTATCAGGGACTGTTATAGACTCAAAGAAAGCTGCATTAAGAGCTAGTTTCAAGGATTTGTATTGTTACAAAATCACTATGAAGCAAGCTCAAGAGGAAGTATTAGCAGAGCCAAAAGTGTATCTTATACCTTATACTTTAGATAATACTGACAGAAAATATCCTTTTGAATTAAGGAAGTCAGCTAAAGGTAAGAGTATTACTTGTGACTATTCAGATAAGTGGAAGTATCTCAAAGACAAGTCCTATACTACTGTTATTGTTAACTGCACTCAGCAGGAATACATCAATGAATTGAGTGCTAAGATAGACTACTGGAAGAGAATGTACATGAGAGGTAGAAATGAAGTATTCAAAAACAAATGGCTATACCTAGCTGGTTTAAGGCTAAGGATGCTAAGTAACTTCAAGACCTCTATTGTGTCTAACCTTCAAGTGCATCTTAGAAAGCAAAGATGCCTGACCTTCTGTAACTCTATTGAACAGACAGAGACATTAGGTAAGAACTGCATTAATAGCAATAACAAGGACTCAGATAAAGTACTTGAGCAGTTCAACAAGGGAGAAGTCAATCAGATTACATCATGTAATATGTTGAATGAAGGTATGAACCTTGTAGATTGTCAGGTAGGAATATATGCTTCTTTGAATAGTAGTGAAGTTATGATTAAGCAGAAGCTGGGAAGAATTCTTAGACATTCTAACCCTGTGCTTATTATACCTTATTACAAGAACACAAGGGAAGAAGAGATACTTGAGACTATGCTTGAGGACTACAACCCAGAGTTGGTTGAGACTGTTGAAAGTTTAAATCAGATTAAAGTATGACAATAACAATTGATGAAGAAGTATGCAAGAACTGGGGATTGACTATGCCAGAAGTACTTGCACTTACACTAGTGAAAACTGGTGTAGATGTGCCAGTATTATTTGCTAGTCTTGAAGACAAGAAAGCACTGGTGAAAGATATGTTCAATAAGTATCTTGTCACTCTTGGCTATGATGAAAAAGTAGCTAGTGTGTTGTTAGACTCTGATAAAGACAGACAACCACAAGATAGGATTGAGAGTCTTGCAGCCAAGATGATGGAACTATTTCCTAGTGGCAAGAAGCAAGGAACTTCTCAATATTATAGAGGTAATAGAAAAGATATTACTCTTAGGTTGAAGAAGTTCTTTAAGCTCTATGGAAATAGATTCACTGATAAACAAATTCTTGAAGCTACTGATAAGTATGTTAAAGCATTCAATGGCAACTATAGCTATATGAGAGTGCTTAAGTACTTCATTTGGAAAGATGAAAAGAAGTTAGATTCTGAGGGAATTGGTTATATTAGTGAAGTATCAGACTTGGCATCCTATATTGAGAATGAAAGTGGGATATCAGTAGATACTGATTGGACATCTAGCTTGAAGTAAACTATGGGCTTATATGAAAGAACATTAAAGATACTTGAGGATAGAAGAAAGAACTTGATTGATGGTGGTATTAATAGTATTCCATCATCTTTCAGAAGGTTCAGTGATGACTTTATAGGTGTAGAACAATCTACCTATTATTGTGTCACTTCTGTCACTAAAGGTGGTAAATCTCAATTTGCTTCCTATGCTTTTATCTACAATCCTATTCTTTTTGCTTTCTATAATAGAGATAAGGTTAGAGTGAAGATATTCTATTTTGTACTTGAAGAGACACAAGAGAGAGTCATGCAGAGGTTTATGAGTTATATCTTGTATCATCTTTCAAAAGGCAAGATTAGAATATCTCCAAAAGACCTTAGAAGTTCAAAGAATGACAAGCCATTACCAGAGGAGGTACTTGAAATCTTGAGGAGTTCAGAGTATGCAGAAATACTTAAATTCTTCGAGGATAGTATCATATTTAGCACTACTGCCAATCCTACTGGCATCTTCAAAGAATGTCAGAGATATGCAGAAGAACATGGTACTACTCATAAGAAAAAGTCAGTGTACAGGGGGGAATTAGGAGAGTTAAAGGAAACTGATACTTTTGATTACTATGTTCCAGATGACCCTAAAGAGTACAAGATTGCATTCATAGACCATATAGGTTTGATTGATACTGAGAGAGGAATGAATCTAAAGCAATCTATGGATAAATTGTCAGAGTATCTGGCAAAGTATCTTAGAAATAACTATGGATTTAGTCCTGTTATCATTCAGCAACAATCCTTTGAGAATGAAAGTAATGACAACTTTGTTAGTGGCAGAATCAGACCATCAGCTCAAGGTCTAGGTGATAGTAAGTACATTGCAAGAGATTGTAATATACTTCTTGGTTTATTTAGTCCATTCAAGTTTGAACTTGAAACTTATAAGGAGTATGATATCACTAAGTTTAGAGATAACATAAGATTCCTTGAAGTTCTTGTTAATAGAGATGGTGAAATGGGAGGCTTATGTCCACTATTCTTTGATGGTGCTGTATGTGATTTCAATGAACTACCTTTACCAAGTGATAGGAATGGTATAGCTAGAGTGTATGAATATCTCAAGTACATCAGAATGAAAGAGGGCAAGGCAAGTCTATTTATACACATAGCTGAGAAGAGAAATAAAATGAGTAGATATTTGCATGATGGAAAAGATTATCTATCTTTGCATGGTTTATTAAATAAAAAAAAAAGTAGAAGTAAATGAAAGCATTAGTACTTGCTAAATCAGGTTTTGGTAAATCTACATCTATTGGAGAAATACCAGAATTAGGGCTAAAAGGGCTAGACCCTAAAATAACTTATTTAATTAGTTGTGTTAACAAACCCTTACCTTTTAGGGGTGCTAGCAGTAAATTCAAGATTACAACATTTCAAAACATTGCTAGTGGTAATAGAATTATTACCAATGATGCAAAAGAGGTGGCTCAAATCATTGAAATATTAGCTAGTTCACAATCTCCATTCATTAATATAGTTCTTGATGATATGAATTACATTAGTCAGGACTACTATATGAAGAATGCAATGAAGGGTGGTTGGGATACACCAAAGCAAATTGGCTATGGTATGGGACTTATCTTTGATGCAATCAATAAAGTTCCTGAGAATAAGAACTTTATAGCATTAGCTCACTTTGAAGAGTATAAAGATAAGAATGGTGATTCTATCTCTTATAAGTATAAGAGTACTGGAAGTATGGTGGACTCTTACATCACACCAGAGGGTAAATTTGAGATAGTTCTCTATGGTAAAGCCACTTATGATGAGAAAGAAAAGAAATCTATCAGAGAGTTTGTAACCAATGATGATGGTGTATATCCAGCAAAAAGTCCTGTTGGAATGTTCCCATTGTATATGCCTAATGATTTAGGTATGGTGGTAGAAAAGGCTAAAGAGTACTATGGATAGAGATGAATTTCTTTCTTATATAAAGTCTGGTAAGTTATCTTTGAATATAGCTACTAGACTTTTAGTAGAGTATTGTGTAACAGAGCATAATAAGGATGTTAATATGACTAATACATTTATTCAATTGCTTATTACAACAGGTCAGTTACAACCTTATATAGAAGAAGTTATAGAGTACTATAAGAAGAAATTTGCTATATGTGAAGTTATAAGGTTAAGAGATAACCAAGTTTTATACATGTATTAAAATTAAAGAGAAGATGAAAGAATTAAGTAGAACAGAACTTGCAACAGTTAAGAGAACTGCTGCTAATGTGAAAACATTCAGAGCTAAGAAAGCTAAGTTGGAAGCACAAAAGGCTAAGATTGATGCAGAACTTGAGTCTGTGAACAAAAGTATTGATTTGTTTGAGCAACCCATCATTGAGGTAACTGGTGGTTATACCTCAGAACAAGTATTGAATGGTGAAATGGATGCAGCTTTGCAACAGTTGAAGGTTGCTGAACAGCCTGTTGAAGAAGTGGCAACTGAGACTGCAAGTGTTGCTACAGAGACTCCTGTAGATGCTCCTGCAAATCCCTTCATGCCTACAGAAGAAGCAGGCACAGATGTAAATCCATTGCCTTTTGAAGCATAAGTAATAACATTTTAAACAATTTGAGATATGAATAATTTGAAAAAAGGTGCTAAAGTATTTATGGCTTTTGCCGCAGGCTCTGAATCTAAAGAGAGCAATAGAAAACTCTATATGGGTATTGCTCCTGTATTTGTAACAGCAGTTAACCCTAACAAGGAAATGCTGAGTAAGTTTTATGAGAGTGATATTGATGAGGAGCCTGTATATCTTGGTGAATCTGAGGTAGGTCCTGATGGTAACAAAACCAAAGTTCCTCAGGTAAGAATTGATTTCTTGGTTGTTTCTGATGCTGCTAAGACTAATGGCATTGAGATGAGAACCAAGATTACTTTCTTTGTTAAGAAAGCATTCAGATACAACAGAGATAACACCAAAGTTCAGGTGATTGACAAGTATGGTCAGACTGCTTGGCCTACTATTGAGGAAGCTAAAGCACATGCAATTCCTCAATATGAAAATGGTCCTGCAAACCTTGACAAGGACTATAGACCTGCCTATATTGGTGAAGAAGAGTTGACTGGGTTTATCAAAGCCTATTTGAATATCCCTAACCCATCATTCAGCTACAAAGACAAGAACACTGGTGAACTTGTTACCAAGACTTTGCCTAATCTGGATGATGCTCTGGCTAGACTGGATAGCATTGACAACTATTTCAAGGGTGACTTCAAGGAGCTTGACTCTATCTTGAAACTGCAACCTAAGAATGTTGTGAAGGCATGTTTTGGTGTAAGAACAACTGATGAGAACAAACAATATCAAGCTGTTTATACTCAGAAGTTCTTGAAGAACATTGTTACTGATTACAGCAAACTTGATGCAGATATTCAAGGAAGAAAAGCTGCTGGCTCCTATCCTACAACTGAGTTCAGTATTGAACCTTTGCATGAATATTCTGTAGAGTCAACTGACTTCTCAGCAGGTGCTATGCCTTTCCCTCCTGCAAATCCTACAAATGGTAATGCAGCTCCTGCTGCACAGGCAGGTCCTTGGGGCTGGGTACAGTAATTAAAAATAACCTTTAACTTGAATTGATATATGGCATTTAGTAGTGGTACAACTAGCATAACTCTTAATGATATTCTGAGCAAAGTCAGTGAAGCTGATATACTCTATCATTATTTCAACGTGAGTAATATTCCATGTGTAATATCCAGTCCTCTTAGGGTGGATAAAGCTCCTTCTTTTGGTATTTATACATTAAATGGAAGCAAGATATACTGGAAAGACTTATCTAAGAATACCTCAGGAGGTCTTTGGGATATGCTAGGTGAATATTGGGGGGTGAGTTACAGAGAAGTCTTAAAGAAAGTCTGGGATGACTTACCTAATATATCTACTACTTATGCTAAGTCAAACAAGATGGGTAAACCCCAATCAATTAGCAGTTATAGTGAAAATACTGACCTGCAATGCAGAATAAGAGAATGGAGGAAGCATGATATTGAATATTGGCAGTCCTTTGGTATATCTCTTGATTGGCTAAGATATGCAGATATATATCCTATTTCACATAAGATTGTGATTAAGGGAGAGAACAAGTTTATATTTGCTGCTGATAAATATGCTTATGCCTATGTTGAGAGGAAAGAGGGCAAAGTTACTCTCAAAATATACCAACCATTCAATACTAATGGTTATAAATGGTCCAATAAGCATGATAGGTCAGTTATAAGTCTTTGGACTAAAATACCTGAGCAAGGAGATAAACTTATGGTTTGTTCTTCAATGAAGGATGCTTTGTGTGTTTGGGCTAATACAGGTGTGCCATGTATTGCAATTCAAGGTGAAGGTTATGGTATGAGTAATACTGCAATTAGTGAACTTAAAAGGAGATATAAAGAGATTTATATACTACTGGATAATGATGAAGCTGGTCTCATAGATGGCAAAAAACTTGCTGAGCAGACTGGATTTATCAATCTTATTCTACCTAAAACATCTCAAGGAAAGGATGTTTCAGATATGTATTATTATTATGGAAAGGAGTATTTATGCAACACAGTAATGAAGTTGTTGAAGAGTGGAGGACAATAGAAGGTTTTGAAAACTATGAAGTAAGTAACTTGGGGAGAGTTAGAAGGGTCGAGTATATAAAGCAAAGAGAAGACTTTAATGGTTATCCTATAGTAAACCTATATAAAGGTGGAGAGGGAAAAACTGCAAAGGTCCATAGACTTGTAGCTCAAGCATTTATACCAAATCCCAACAACTTGCCTCAGGTCAATCATATAAATGAAGTCAAAACCCATAACATTGTTACCAATCTTGAGTGGTGTTCTCAACAATATAATAATAGTTGGGGAACAAGGCTTGATAGGATAGCAGCTAAACATTGTAAACCTATTCAGCAGTTGAGCACTGATGGAACTCTCATAGAAGAGTTTGATAGTACTTATGATGCTCAAGCAAAACTTGGCATTAGTAATAGTAATATTTGTGCATGTTTGAAAGGTAGAAGGAGGATGGCTGGTGGTTTCCTATGGAGATATAAATAGAGAAACTGTCAGAGTCCACTGGGTTCACTAATTTAGTATTACCTGATTATGGAGCTAAAGATTGTAGTGACTTATTCAAGCTCCTTAACAATGTGAATGAGTTCAAACAGGTGATTCTCAGCCTTATAAATGGAGAACAAGTAAACATCAATATCCCATTTTAAATTAAATAACATTATGGAAGCAAGAAAGATTTTATTCGTGATGAACAACAGTTCAAGTCAGAAAAGTATTATGTCAGAAGCTGAAACTCTTGGTGCTTTAAAAGCAGACATGAGAAGGGCAGGTATCAACTATGACAACATGACATTCTATGAAGGTAGAACAAGAACAGAATTGAAGGATGATGCCTCAGTTCTGCCTACTAATGTTCCTGTTGCAGCTAAGGGCACAACCCCTGCCACTACTACCAATGACTTGGTGTTCATGTTGACCACAGCTAACAAGAAGATTAGAAGTGGCGCTGGTGATAGACCTGCTGCTTATGCTAAGATTAAGCAGCTTGGATTGCAGGATGCTTGTAAGGCTAAGTATGGTAAGAACTTTACCCAGTGTAGTACTTCTGATTTGGAGGCACTAATTGCAGGTGCATCCCCTAAAGTTGAACCTAAAGTAGAAGCTCCTGCTGTTAAAGCTGCCCCTACCATAGGTAATACTGCTGTTATTATCAGCAATGCAGGTAGTGCTAAGCCTAGAGTTATGAAAGTAGTAATGGAAACTGTCAATGTGAGCTTGAAAGAAGCTAGAGCCATCGTTGAGGGCGTTCCTTCAAGAATCCAAGGATTGACTAAGGAAGTTGCTGCTAAGTTTGTAAGTGACTTGATTGGTGCAGGTGCTATGGCATCTATTGAAGGTCAAGGTGGTGCTCCTGCATCTGTTGCACCTGTACAAGTAGTAGATGTAAAGGCAAGAAGAATCTTAGGTCAATTATTGAATCTTCTTATTGATGAAGAGGATTTATATGGCAACTATTCAGAATTGCTTGATGACCTACAAGGTGAATGTGATGAAACTCAAGCTGTAGAGACAAAAGCTGAACAGCCTGCTCCTAAGAAAGAAGATGCTTACCTTTCTCTATCAGAGATTAATTCTCTGTTTGGTGGTTGGGCACGGTAAATAACATTAAGAGGTTGGTGAGTATTCATCAGCCTCTTTTTTTTTGGTGATATATGGAAGAAAGAATAATAGAAAAGATAACAGGCATGTATAACTCTATCATGGAAAAGCCTAATATTATTTATGATATATTTAAGGATTTCTATGGTGAAGAGTTTGTAGATATGCAGAACTACCTATCACTAGAAAGGTATATATCTCTTATTAGAAGGAACTTCTCAGAGGAAAGTATTCTTGAACCAGGGAATAATCTTTATGGTTCTGACAGGTTCAATGAGATATTTATATTAGTTAGATTTCCAGAAGTTAGGGTAACTAATGAAAATGATAGATATATAGACATCTGGGAGTTGTATGCTAAAGTAACTTTTAATTGGAGAGGTAAATCAAGAGGAGGCTTCCTGCTAAATAGAGCTGAATATGATGTATTTCAATTACAGAATAACTATATGCACAGTCATATTCACTCTATTCCTACGAGTGATTTTACATCATTTCAATCTCCTTGTTTAGGTAGTGGTCCTATTAGAGATACTCTTGCATTACTAGCAACAGACTTTGATGAACTAAGATGGCAGTTATTCTGTCTTGAACTCAGTAAGTATGTTCAAGTAGAGTCACTTGCTGGAGGTCCTTATAAGAGAATGGAAAATCTTGGTAAGAATAGTATGAGTCGTGGTGAGAGTAATTGGTCTATGTTTAGTGATGAAAATTTGCCTCATTTTAATTCATTTAATAATGAAAGAGTTAGACAATTTGTCAAATGGCTTCTTGAGAGAAAGAAACTCAAGTTCGATTTTGCTAATGGTAGCTATGGTATCAGTATGTCATATATCACTTGGAGAATATTCTTGAGCAATGAATTCATTGAATGGTACAATATTCAATATGCTGAGGGTAATGCAACTGCTACATATTTAGACTTGCTTGCAGAAGGTGTACTTGTAAAAGGAATCATCAATAACAACAGGTTCTATTATGATAACAGTGGTAGAGGAACTAACTATTCAAGATACGTAGGAAAAAGGATATGCACTTTTAAAGGTGAGGATGTAAGACTAGTGGTGAGGGATTTGGAGAGCAGAGCTAACGATAATAACTTATCTAATTTTATTAACAACAAACTTGCAGAATACATATATAAATGTATTTTGAAAGTAGTAAATTATGAATATGGAAACAACAGTACAGAAACCCAAACTGCTGGACCTAGTAAAACAGTCATCTACATATAAGTTGATTGTAAGCCCAGAATTGGAACAGAAAATAAGATATTACTTGGATAGATTTCCAAGAGATGAATACTCAGGTACTTTATTCTATACAGTATCTGGAAGTTTTGAAACTAAAGACTTGGTAATTAATGCCTTTGATTTCCTATTGCAAGATATAGGAACTAGTGGCTATACTGAGTTTAACCAGTCTCCTGATGTAATAGGTTATATGGTAGAGCATCCAGAGTTACTTGATGAAAAGGTATATCAAGGATTAATGCACTCACATCATATATTAGGTGCATTCTTTAGTGGTACAGACTTAGCTACTCTTAGAGAAGAGGGCACTGATAGAATTCACTTTGTATCCTTGATTATTGATACTAAGGGTACTTATCAAGCAGCTATTACAAGAGTGGTTGTTGAGGAGATGCAGGCTACTGGCTTCATTAAATATCCTACATTTAATGGTCAAGAGGTAACTGGAAGCCCTGTTACTTATAGCTTCAATAGAAAGAAGCTTGAGTACTTTATGCTTGATGTAGAAAGACCTGCCATTGAAAATCCCTTTTCAGAAATGGCTGCTAGGATTGAAGAAGTTAAAGAACAGAAAGCTAAAGCTGCTAAAGAAAAAGCTGCAACAACTCCTTATGGTAACTATGGTGGTGGCTATAATAACTATGGTCAATATGGAAACTGGGGTAAGAAAGAGGATAAACCAGCAGTACCTACAAATGGCATCAGTTACCAGACTAATGTAGGAAGAGGTAATCTAGCAGTACCTACAAATCCTAACTATGTACCACCTGTACAGAATGAGTTACCTTTTGAAGAACCTGATGTTGATGTGCCACCTCCTTATGGTCATGTTAAAGTTGACCCTGAGACTATTAATGATTTAGCTGCTCAGTTAGTTACTGGTGACATTAATTACTTTAAACCAACTGATACAACTCTTGATGAATTAGCTAGAGCTGGTGAAGAGATGTTTGAACAAAGGTTTGAAGATGAAAAGCTATTCCATGCTTGGGCAGAACAATATGTAGAGTTCCTTGTGTACTATACAGAAGACCCTAAGCTTGAGATGTTTGATGATGAAGTACTTGCTGCATTAATTGCACATGACTTAGCAGAGGTGCTTAGTGCACTCACTACTAAAGGTAAGTATATTAATCAGTTCATTGAAATATTAAATAGATATATCATTTAATTATGAATGAAGAAGAAAGAGTAATAGAAGCAGTGCCTACTGATTATGAAGAGGCTATGCAGACTGCTACATTTGATGAGGCTCCAATACCTGTTGTAGAGGAGCCATTATCTCCTGATTTAGCTGCACTAATAGAAGAAGTTAATAGAGAGGTTGAAGAAACTACCCAATACCCTACTAATGCAGAAGAATTGCAAGAGATAGTTGAGAATACTCTAATTGAGATGGAAGAAAGTGAAGAATCAACCCTTATAGATGATACTCTTCAAGGGACTAGGGTGCCATCAGTAGAATTGACACCAGAGGAACAAGCTGCACTTGACCAAGCAATTGCTACTCAAGACAGTGAGATACCTGTGAATTCTGCTACTCTGCAACTGCAAGAATCTACAAGTAGATTTAGTGGTGCTGTCTGGTATGAAGCTATTCGACAGAAATCTATTATATTAGCTGGATTAGGTGGTATTGGTAGTTATGTTGCATTTCTATTAGCTAGAATGCAACCAGCTAGAATCACTATGTATGATGATGATATAGTAGAAGCTGTTAATATATCAGGTCAGTTGTATAGTGTAACAGATGTAGGAAACTATAAAGGTAATGCCATTTATCAAATGATGAAGAATTATGGTAACTTCTATAATGGTAATGTGAATACTCAAAGATTTACTGACCAATCTTTAGGAGGTCCTATAATGATTTGTGGCTTTGATAACATGGAAGCAAGAAAGGTATTCTATCAAAGTTGGAAGAACTGGAGAAACACAACTGATGATTCATCTAAGTGTCTATTCATTGATGGTAGATTAGCAGCAGAAGAATTTCAAGTAATTGCAATTCAAGGTGATGATGAAAGGGCAATGAAACTCTATGAAGAAGAATGGTTGTTTAGTGATGCAGAGGCAGAAGAGACTCTCTGTAGCTATAAACAAACTACATTTATGGCTAATATGATTGGCTCAGTTATGGTCAATATATTTGTTAACTTTGTAGCTAATGAATGTGACCCAGTATTCCCAAGAGATGTGCCCTTCCTTACTACCTATGATGCAACTACTATGTATTATAAAGTAGAAATGTAGTATGGCAGTAACAATTAACTATAGATTTGCTAGTACAATTGCTGGCTTATTCAGAAATGAAGGAAGTGGTGAGTATTCTCAGTTATATCAAGCAGGTGTAAGTTGGTCTAATAATAATGTGCTTAATAGGTTCACTAAATGTGATTTAAGTGGTCCAGAGTTTGAGGTTCCAGTTGCTATAAGAGGTTATGCTGAGAGAGAACTAAGAACTACTATTGGGAAAACCTTTTCAAGTATAGGAGAAAAAGAGTTAGTGGTTCCTATAATTCAGCAGAGTTATATTAATAACAAAAGAACTGCTGATTCTATACTCAATCAACTCTTTGGATCTACCATTCGATATGGCATGGTGAATATAAAGACAAACAAAGATATTGAGTATCATGGAGGAAAAGGCTATATCTTTGATGCTAATTTTAACCCTATATTCTTTGCTACTCTGATAGGTCATTATGATGTTGAAGATGTCAGCAATAGAGTGAGAGGTTGGACTTGGACTGAATGTAGAGTGTATTTACATCCTAATATAATCATTGACGGTAGTGACTTAATAGGTAAAGGTATAATGAAGAAAGTTCTTCCTTATTTGTTAAGTAGCAGAGAGGTTCTTCCTTATTCTAGGGGAAATTGGATAAAAATAAGTGAGAATATTAAAGTCAAGGTTATTATTGAAGATGCTAGTAGGTTCTTTAGAACTCCTACACCTATGAGAGCTGACTTTACTAATGAAGAGATGAATGAAATGTTAGCAGCTCATGCAGATGAAGTTGTAAGACAGTTTAAGTTATGACACTAAATGAATATTTTGGTAATTGGATTAGAGTTATAGATGTTAATGAGTTGAATAAGGTTACTGGGATTATAGGTAGTATAAGAAAGCCTATATGCCCCAGTATTCCTGATGTATTCAAAGCATTTACTCTATGTCCCTATAAGAACTTGAAAGTAGTTATGATAGGACAGGACCCATATCCACAGAAAGATGTAGCTACAGGTATCCTATTTGGTAATAGAAGTGAGATAAGTGAAGATGACTTATCTCCTTCACTAAAGATTGTTAAAGAGGCTTGCATTAATTTTGAGATTCCACATAATAGTATTATCTTTGACCAGACTTTAGAGAGTTGGGCTAATCAAGGAGTACTAATGATTAATTCTGCACTGACTTGTGAGATGAATAAAGTAGGCAGTCATACAATGTTATGGAGACCTTTCATGACTAAGTTATTGAAGAACCTATCTGAGTGGAATACAGGTATAATCTATGTTCTATTTGGAGAACAAGCTAGAACATTTATACCTTATATTAATAGCAAGTCTAATATCATTCTTGAGGAAAAGCATCCAGCCTACTATGCTAGAATGGAAAAGAGGATGCCTTCAACAGTCTTTGAAGAAATAAGCAGACTAACAAAAGAGAAGTATGGTGAACCTATTAAATGGTTCCAAGAGTATTAATAAATAATAATTTCAAATCATGAAAAAGTATGTATTTGTAAAGACAGGTGAAGCTGTAGAGTTAGGTCAAAAATTGGCTAGAGTTGCTAACATATTGTTAGGTCCTGTTGTAGTAGAAGAAGTAGAAATCACAGAGAAAACACTTCCTATGTTTATTAAGAGAGGTGTAATTTCAGTGCAAGAAGAGGAAGCTAATTGCACTCATGTGAACATTGACTATTACATTGGACATCTTGCTGAAAGAATCAACTGGAAGCCTGAGAACTTGGCTAAATATCTGAATAATTTGGCTGGCATCAATGAAGCTGCTGTATTCTCAATCCTGTTGAGAGAAGTTGCAATTGTGATAGATAAGAAATATCCAGACCATATTGAAAGAAGCAAGGAGATTTATGTCATTGGCATGACTGATGGTGAGATTCATAAACTGAGAGAGTTACATAAGGTAAAGAATTTCAGAAACTTTGCTGCATTCAGAACTATTGAAGATGCTCTATGCGCTAAACATATTCTGAAAGATTTTATGAAAGAATTGTTTAAGAGAGGTGGAAAATAAGGTGTGGAAGGTAATTCCAAATTATCCTAACTACCAAGTTAGTAATACTGGTGAGGTTAAATCATTAAACTATAATCATACAAAGGAAGAGAAGATACTATCTCAAGGAAAAGTAACTAGAGGTTATTTATCAGTTGTATTAGTAAATGACTATGGTAAGAAAATGTTCCTTGTGCATAGACTGGTAGCTGAGCTATTCCTTAATAATCCAAACAATTATAATAGTGTAAATCATAAGGATGAGGATAAAACTAATAACTCAGTAGATAATCTTGAATGGTGTGATAATAGATATAATATTAACTATGGTACTGCTAATGCAAGGAGAAGTGAAACTTTAAGTAGAATTAAATGTAAAAGAGTAAATCAGATAAATGCTGATGGAAAAGTACTTGATACTTTTAATTCTGTTTTAGAGGCTAAATCTATTACTGGGATTTCTCATATTGGAGATTGTTGCAATGGCAATAGAACTACTGCTGGTGGTTATAAATGGAGTTGGAATGAACAAGAAAGTTAAAAATGCTACCCCAACAGTAAGTAATGGTATTGAGTTCAAGTCCAAGATTGAAGTTATGGTATATAATACCCTAGTTCAACATGGATTTGAACCTCAATATGAACCTATTACTTATGTAATCTGGAGTGGATTTAGACCTACTATACCTTTCTATACAAGGAATGAGAAAACTAAACAACAGATACTCAACCTTAGGAAATTAGTGGATGTAACATACACTCCTGACTTCTATATAGAGTACAAAGGATTAAAGATTATCATTGAAGCTAAAGGCTTTGAGAATGATGTCTGGCCTTACAAGTTTAAGATGTTTAGACATTTGCTTGAACAACAGCCAGATAAAGATAAGTATTTAATCTTTGAGATATTCACAAAGAAACAATTGTTGGAAGCCATAGAAATAATTAAAGGTTATGGAACCAGTAGAGAGAATGATGAACTTAACCAAGTGCCTACCAAAGGGTGATATTGTGTTAGCACAGAGATTCAGTGATTCAAGAGATTTTGAGTCATTGCAGGAGCTTGTTGATTCAGCTATCATTAAGGTAAGAAAGAGTTTAAGGAGTGATAATCCTAAAGAGGAGTATCTTAGTTTAGATATGGATGAATTGGTCAAACTGAAAGCAGAGGTAGATGTTTATGTAGAACAGTTACAAATACCTTATCAGGATGATGTAGAGGAGTTTGAAGATTATGCAGAAGAGTATTAAGTCCATAAGTTGGCAAGTTACAGAATCTGTTTATAGAGCAGACCCAGCTATCAGTTATTCTACATTAAGTAGGTTTGATAGAGAAGGTTGGAGAAAGATTGGAAGTCTCTTTGATAAGATTGAATCACCAGCATTAAGATTTGGCAGTGCAGTTGACACTATGCTAACTGATGGTGAAGCAGCTTTTACACAGAGATTTATGGTGTGTGAATTTCCATCATTATCAGAGGTACTAATATCATTAACTAAAGAACTATTCAATGGTTATGGTAATGACTATAGAAGTCTTGATTTAGTACCTGATGAGATAATATTAGCACACTCACTATCCTATCAATCTAATTGGGGAGATGAAGCTAAACTCAAACATATTAGAAGTAAATGTGGAGATTATTATAAGTTACTTGCACTGTCAGCAGATAAAGAAATCTTGTCTCAGAAAGACTATGATGATACTGTTGCTTGTGTTAATGAACTTAAGACTAATCCTTATACTAAGGGATTCTTTAAAACCAATCCATTTGATACTAGATTTGAAAAGGAATTCCAATTGAAGTTCAAAGCTGAATTTAATGGAATATCTATCAGATGTATGTTTGATGAGTTAGTAGTTGACCATCAAGAGAAGATAATTTATCCTATTGACTTAAAGACTTCTGGTCATGCAGAGGAAGACTTTGAACAATCATTTGTTACATGGAGATATATGATACAAGCACAGCTTTATACATATATACTTCAACAAGTAATTAGTAAAGATGAATACTTCAAGGACTTTAAGATTGCACACTATAGTTTTATAGTAATTAATAGGTTTACATTAGCTCCACTTGTATGGAGGTATTATGGTAACTTTAGTGAAGTTGATATGAAGGATGATAAAGGTAATATATATAGAAATTGGAGGAAACTTCTTGTAGAACTTCATTATTACTTACAGTCACCAGATATTAAATACACTAAAGAAGCTAGAGAAAGGAATGGTATTATGAAAATAAGTAATTTACAACCAGCATGACAGAGTTAGAATATTTTAAAGGTGATGAACTTGCAGCCTCAACTTGGAGAAATAAGTATGCAGCAGATGGAGAACAAACTCCTGATGATACTCATAGAAGATTAGCTAAGGAATTTGCAAGAGTAGAGAATAACTATGATTGGAATATGCCCAATCATAAAGCTATGAAACTCTCAAACTATGGTTATCAAAGACCTAATCTTGATGAAGAAGCTATCTATGAATTATTTAAGGACTTCAAGTATATTATACCCGGAGGTTCAGTTATGTCTGGTTGTGGAACTGGAGCATTAGTAAGTCTTAGTAATTGCTTTGTAATAGGCAGTCCAAAGGACAGTTATTCAGAGATAATGAAGACAAGAAGCCAACAGGCTCAACTTATGAAAAGAAGGGGTGGAGTTGGTTATGACTTATCTCAGCTTAGACCAAGAGGAGCTAAGGTTAATAATGCAGCAAAGTCTTCAACTGGTGCAGCATCTTTTATGGATGTATGTTCAGATATAACCAATGAAGTGGCTCAGAATGGAAGAAGAGGTGCTCTTATGTTAAGTATGAACATTAATCATCCTGATATTGAGGAGTTTATAACTAAGAAGCAGGACTTAACTAAGGTAACTGGAGCTAATATATCAGTGAAGGTTACTGATGAGTTTATGCAAGCTGTAGAGAAGGATGAAGATTATATTCTCAGATTCCCAGTAGATGAAAGTGTACCTCAAGGTCTTATGATTGAGGAGATGCCATATAATGAATTATGGTTCTTTTCAGATGATGACCATCCTAACTCTTTCTTTAAGAAAGTAAGAGCAAGAGAGTTATGGAATACTCTTATGCACTGTGCTTGGAATACTGCTGAACCAGGGATTATGTTTGAAGGAGCAATGCACAACTATTCTCCTGATGGTGTATATCCTAACTTCAAGATGGTTGGAACTAATCCTTGCTTTCACCCTGATACTCTTATTGAGACAGTAGAAGGCAGAAAGAGGATTGCTGATATAACTGAGCCTACTTATGTATATAGTATGAGTAGAGATGGGCATATTTGTATAGTTCCTTCTACAGCAGCTTTTAAAACAAGAGATAATGCTAAAACATTGAAAATTACTCTAAGAAATGGTTCTTCTATAATGGTTACACCAGAACATAAAATGTTTGTTCAGGGGGTAGGATTTGTAGAAGCACAAAATCTTAAGATAGGGGATAGAATTGCTCATATCTTAAGAAGTAGAAGGGGAAGAAGATATGTTGGAGTGAAACTTACTACTGAGGGAAATAGGGACTATGTAATGGAACATAGGCTTGTTTATGAGGGGGTATATGGTCATCAGATTGATAAAGATATTCATCATTTAGATGCAAATACATTTAATAATGTGATTAATAATCTTCAATCTATCAGCCACTCTGAACATGCAAGACTTACTGCATTAGAACAGAATCCTCAAACTCACCAAGTTAGAGGAGAGGATGGGAGATTTATTCCAAGTGAAGAAATGCCAGTTTGGAGAAATACAGAGCCACTGCCCACTCACTTAGCTACTAAGTGCAGCAATCAATGGGATAATTGTATAGTTAGTATTGAAGAAGGTGAACAGGTGGATGTATATGATATACAAGTACCTGAAACACATTGTCTAATTGCTAACAACATGGTTGCTCATAATTGTGGAGAGATACCAATGGGTCCATTTGATAGCTGTAGATTGATTCATATCAACTTAGCAAGTTATATTGTAGACCCATTTACAGACAAAGCTCACATTGATGAAGAGTTACTCTATATGCACTCTTATGAAGCTATGAGATTAGCTGATGATTTAGTTGATTTAGAGATTGAAGCTGTTGACAGAATTATTAACACAGTGAAGAATGATACTGATGATACTGAGTTCAAGCTATGGAGTAAAATCAAAGAGACTGCAATCAGAGGAAGAAGAGCTGGTCTTGGATTCACTGGATTAGCTGATGCAATAGCTATGTTAGGCTTGAAGTATGACTCTGATGAAGGAATCAATAAAGTTGAATCTTTAATGAGAATCATGTTCAAAGGTCAACTTGATAGTAATATTGATATGGCTATTGAGAGGGGTGCATTTCCTATTTGGAATGTTAGGCAAGAATTTCATGCTGGATGGGATGATGGTGGAAGTGGTCAGAATGACTGGTTCACTATATTATGCAAAGACTACAATAGTGAAGCAAAGAGAATGTTTCAATATGGTAGAAGAAACATAAGTTGGTCAACTGTAGCTCCTACTGGAACTGTAAGTATCATGGCTGGTACAAGTAGTGGTATTGAGCCTGTATTCATGCCTTTCTATCAGAGAAAGAGAAAGTGTATGTCTGAAAGTGACAGGGTAGATTATGTAGATAAAGTAGGTGAGAAATACACCTTGTTTACAGTGGTTCATCCTAACTTGAAGAGATGGGCAATAGAAACTATGAACTACAGTGAGTCAGAAGTCAATGAATGGAGCTTAGGAGTATGGAAGGAAGTCTGGAAAGAAAGTCCTTATTATGGTTCTACTGCACCAGAGATTGATTGGAGACAGAGAGTTAAATTACAGGGAGTAGTTCAGAAATATATCACTCACAGTATCAGTAGTACAGTTAATCTGGCTAAAGAAACTACAGAAGAAGAGATTGCTGACATCTATATTGAGGCATGGAAACAAGGATTGAAAGGTATCACTATTTATAGAGATGGATGCAGGGAAGGTGTATTAACTCAGGTTGAGAAACCTAAAACTATTGAAGGAAGACAAGCTCCTAAGAGACCTAAAGTTCTTGAAGCTGATTACTATCAAGTTAAAGTCAAGAAAGAGCAGTTTATAGTTCTTGTAGGGCTTCTTGAAGGTAAACCTTATGAAGTGTTTGCATTCAGACCTCTCAATCCTGTTAATATTCCAGCACATAAAGGTACTATTACTAAGGTAAGTAAGATGCACTATAGCTTTGATTCTGAACATATTAATATATCTAACCTAGAGTTAGCTAATACTAATATTGAAGAGAATGCAGCTACACTATACTCTTCAATGTTGTTGAGACATGGTGTAGATATTAACTATATTATCAAGACTGCAAGAAAAGTCAATGATAATATTAGTTCATTTAGTTCAGCTATGTGTAGAATACTAGCTAAGTATATACCTAATGGTGAAGTGAAAGGTGAAGTATGCCCTGATTGTGGAGGAACTTTAGTGAGAGAAGGTGGATGTATCCACTGTAAAGACTGTGGTTATTCAAAATGTTTATAGTATGGTTATAAAAACAAAGTATAGTATTGGGGATGAAGTATGGTTCATGAGAAATAACAAAGTCCTTTCAGCCCCTATAGGAAGAATAGAATATTCTACAAGTGGAAAGTTCTATTCTTTATCTTATCAATTGAGAGGATATATGGAGGGTTTACATCCTGATAATTTTCAAGAACATCAACTATTTCAAACAAAGGAAAAATTAATAGATTCATTATGAAATTGAAGATAAAGATAAGAGAAATAACAGAAGGCTGTATGCCTGAGATAATAAAGAAAGGTGACTGGATTGACCTTAGGGCAGCAGAGGATGTAGTGTTAAAAGCACCTCAAGCTGGTGTAAGGAAGAGAAGAACTATTGATGGTGAAGTAGTAAGTCATAGAGATGTATCTTTTGATTATTACTTGCTTAACTTAGGAGTAGCAATACAACTTCCAGTTGGCTTTGAAGCAATTGTGGATGCAAGAAGTAGCACTCCTAGTAAGTTAGGTATAATTTGTGCTAATAGTCAAGGGGTAATTGATAATTCATATCAGGGAAATGATGATGAATGGAAGTTCCCTGCTATTGCTATCAGAGATACTACTATTTATAAAGGTGATAGAATCTGCCAATTCAGAATTCAGTTAAGTCAGAAAGCTACTATGTGGCAGAAGCTTAAATGGCTCTTTAGCTCAGGCATTGAACTTGTAAAGGTTCAGAAATTGAATGGTAACAACAGAACTGGAATAGGTAGTACTGGTGTTAAGTAATAACTCTAAAAAAAGATGAGAACATGATAACAAATATATTATTTGTGGTAGGATTAGCACTTCTGGCTGCTCTCTTTGCCAAGGTGGTTGATATAGCTAGAAAGGGAGATACAAGAATGTTGGCAGATAAGATGTCATTCAGAGAAACATTGGATTTAACTGAACTTCCTATTGTCACCTTTAGGAACAATGATAAGAAGTTTAACTTTCTACTTGATACTGGTGCCACTAATTCAGTAATTAATAAGTCTGCACTTGCAGATATGGTCTCTAGTCCTACTGGGAAGAAAGATTCTATCTATGGGTCTGATGGTAATAAAGAAGAAGTTGATATAGTTTCAATAGGTATTAGTTATAAAGATAATACCTTTGATGAGGAGTTCTATGCTAAAGACTTAGATGCTGCCTTTGGTAATTTAAAGGTTAGTCATGGAGTGAACCTACATGGCATTTTAGGTAATTCTTTCTTCCAAAGATATAGATATGTCATAGACTTTGATAAACTTGTAGCATATTCAGCAGTATAATGGAGGATATAATTAAACTTAATTCAAAGGGAGAAGAGAACAACTATCTAAAGAGGTTAAAGAAACCTAATGGAGAGGAATCTAAGACCTATGTATTAAAAGTCACTACTCCTCAAGTTAGAGTAGGTACTACTGAAACTAAACATAAGTTTATAGAGCCTACAGGAGGTCCAATGTCAATTGAAGGTTTTAAGTGTGCTGATATTGATTCAGTAATTAAATCTATAGATTTTACAATTGGATATGGTTATAGCATAACATTTGAATAATATGACAGAAGACTGGGAATTTAGAGAGGAACAGCAGGAAACCACCTATTATGGTGAGCAGATATACTTTGTCACAGGACAATCTTATTTGTTTGAAGATGAGGATAGACCTTTCAAATGTATCTCAGTTGAGCAGTCTTTGGAGCTACTGGAAACCCTGAGAATAGTAGGCTTGGATAGTGAAACTAAAGGTACTGAAATCTGGCAAGGACAGTTGTTACTTCTTCAATTAGGTAATAAACACTTTCAAATAGTGATTGATTGCTTGACTATAGATGTAAGAAGGTACAAAGAGTTCCTTGAAAGTGACAGACTCTTTATCATTCACAATGCCAAATTTGATTTAAGATGGCTATATAAAGAAGGAATTGTAGTAAGAAATGTCTATGATACTTTCTTAGGTGAAAAGATACTATTCTTAGGTTTCCCTCCAGGCATAGTCTCTTTATCTTTACAAGCTTGTTGTGATAGATACTTGAATATACATCTTGATAAGACTGTTAGAGGTAAGATACATGCAGGTTTAACAGATGAGGTGATTATATATTCAGCCAATGATGTTGTTTGGCTTGAGGATGTAATGAATGCTCAATTAGAACAGATTAAAGCTAGAGGTCAACTCAATGCTTTAGAGGTTGAGAATAGATTTGTTAGAGTACTTGCATATATTGAATTCTGTGGTATTAGACTTGATGCTGTTAAGTGGAAGGCTAAGATGGTTAAGGATGAAGCTAGATTGAGAGAAGCTGAAACCAAGTTAAATGAATGGGTGATTAACTATGTGTTATCTAAAGGTGAAAATGCTGAGATAGCTTATGATTCTACCACTAGAAGAGGTAAGAAGAAGAGAGTTAAGGCTAGTGCTGGTAAATATGTAGCTATAGACCCACAGAGAAACTTGTTTGAAGAGTCTAAACCTAGATGTATAATTAACTGGAATAGTAACAAGCAGGTTATTCCATTATTTGAAGAATTAGGCTTTGAGTTGTGGACTAAGGATAAAAAGACAGGCAAGTTAAAGAAGTCTGTAGATTCAAAGGTGCTAGGAAAGCAGAAGGGTAAGAGTGATATTCTTCCCTTGTATCTTGAGTATTCAGCAGCATTTAAAGTAGTAACTTCCTTTGGTCAAAACTTCCTTGATGCTATTAATCCTGTTACTGGAAGAATACATCCTACCTTCAATCAAATGATGGATACAGGTAGATTGAGTTGTGGTAAAGGAGGTAAGAAAGGTGGAGGAAAGACTAAAGATGATGATATAGCTGAGGATGAAACTGATGTAAGTGCAGATGAAATTATTGCAGTTGATAAGAGTGTAAATGTGCAACAGTTACCTAGTGATGAGGAGACTAGAGCATGTTTTATACCTAATACAGGTAATCTGCTTGTTGACTGTGATTATGGAGACCAAGAAGGTCATGTGTTTACTGAATTAACTCAAGATAAGGCATGGATTGAATTCTATAATGACCCTGCTGAGAGAGATGGTCATGCCTTTGTAGCTAAAATGATATTCCCTGATGAGCTTAAAGATATACCTGAAAAGGAAGTAAAGAAGAAGAGAAAGGACTTAAGAGATGCAGCTAAACCTGCTAGATTTACCTTTAATTATAATGGTACAGCTAGTGCATTAGCAGCTAATACTGGTAAGCCACTTGACTTCTGTGAGAAGTGCTTTGTTACTTACTTTAATGCTTTTAAGGGTATTGATAGGTTCTTTAAAGTATCTAAGAGAAAGATGTGGGAAAGAGGATATATCTTAATCTCAGAATTAACTGGATTAAGGGCATATATCTATGACTGGCCTGTTCTCAAAGGTATTGAGAGAAGGAAGAATGGCATGGGTCAAGAGTTCTGGGACTTATATAGAAGTGCTAAGGAATCTGGCTTAGTTATAGAGGATGTTCCTAACTCAGTTCTGCAAGAGATTGCAAGAAAGTTTGCTAAAGGTGAGCCTCTTCAAGCTATTGCTATAAGGTATGAATATAAGGTAAAGGTAGCTGGTAAAGTAGAAACGAAATACATTGATATTAACTGGCAAACTGTAATAGTTAAAGTCTTCAAACATCTTAGCAAAAGAAGAAGTGCATCAGAGAATCAATCATGTAATTATACTAGTCAAGGGACAGCAGCAGCTATGACTAAAATAGCTGGTAGTGTGTATTTTGACCATCTGATAGAGAGTGGGAGAATATTCAAAGTTCTTATACCAAATGATGTACATGATGAGTATTTGATTGAACCTCCTGCTGAAATAGCTGAGGAGGAAGCAGCTAAGTTAAGTGAATGTATGGAGTATGCTGCATCACTATTTTGTAAGAGTGTAACTATTAAGGCAGTGCCTGAAATAGGGTTCTGTTGGATACATTGAACCCTAATTTTGTTTGTTAGGGATTTGCATATATCATTTTATTTTCTTATATTTTGTGGAAAATAAGAAGAATTATGGAAAATGTTCAAACAAAAGTATGTCCTAGATGTGGCAGAGATTTACCTTTAAGTGATTATTCAAAAGGTAGTGGCAAGTTTGGTAGAAGGAGTATATGTAAAGAGTGTGATAGACTTATACATAATACTCCTGAATCCAGAGAAGGAAGGAGACTTAGGAGATTAGAAAGAAGAAACAATGAAGTAGGTTATAGAGAAAGGGAGAAACAAGTAGATTTACTCAGAATTATTAACAATAGTGATTCATATAAGAAAAGTCTTATAAGAGTAGCTAGAAGAAGAGCCACTGTTGAAAATCTTCCTTTTAATATTGACTATACTGATATTGAGATTCCTGAGTATTGCCCTCTTCTTGGTATTAAACTTAATAAACATGTTGGTGAAGGAGAAGCTAGATTTGATTCTCCCACTATAGATAAATTGATACCATCTCTAGGATATACAAAAGGGAATGTATGGGTTATTTCAAGAAGAGCAAATATGATTAAATCTGATGCTACTCTTGAAGAATTGGAACTATTAGTAAATAATTTAAGAACACATTGGATTCACTAATATGGATACAAGTTATTTAGAATATGCTTTAAGACAACATGCTTATACAATGGGGCAAGTAGTATTAGCTACTGCCCACATTGAAGGCATGAAAGCAGAGAATGAGAAAGCTATTCAGAATGGACTTACTCCACCTTATGGGGAAGAACAGTTTGAAAGAGCTATGGAAAGTTATGCCATTGACCATAACAGTGTAATTAATGCTTTTACATACTAAAATTTATGGGTGATTTTATAATAATACTAATCTTGATAGTAATCTTTGCTTGTTTGGTATGGCTACTATACAAGTCTAATGAGCTTCAAAAGAAGAATATTTATGTTTATCCTAAGACTAAGAACAAGTATCTTGTTAAAGGTATAGTTAAAATGAAAGATACTCTTTCACTTGAATGGGTAGATGCTGTATTGTATATTAGTCTTAAGAATGGGAATTATTATGTTAGAGAAGAGAAACAATTCTTTGACAAGTTTGTAACATTAAAAGAATGGGAGAAACAAGATGGCAGTATTGAAAGCAGGTGATAAGGTCATATATGAAGGAAAAAAGAGTTTATACTTTGATGTAGGCAAGTGTTATACTATAACTAATACCAGTATTTATTTAGTAGATAATACTAAAGAAGAGCATAAATGGGATTATAATCATTTCTTCGGAAGCTTCTCATTACCCAATACTCTTCAAGTGTCTCAGACTCAAGAAGATGTTAGAAGCTATAATGTAGGTCAATCTGATTATTCTAAGCACAAGATTCAACCTTGGGACATCTGGCTAGAGTACAATCTTAATCCTTGGGATGCAGATATTATTAAAAGAATACTTAGAACTAAAGAAACTGATAGTAGGAAACTTGACTATGAGAAGATAATTCACATAGCTAAAGAGAGAATTAGACAGTTAGATTTAGGATATAAATAAGAGTAATATGACATTTATAATTCATTTTAAAGATGGTCACAGGGAAACTTATAACAATAGCTACAATGAAGATGTAGAATCTGAAAGAGATGCTGCATGGGATGATGCTTATATGAGTTTCCCTAATGCTGACTATATTGAAGCATTTTAATTATGGCTAAGATAGTTTTATGTAGAGGAATACAAGGTAGTGGTAAGACTACTTGGGCTAAACAATGGGTACTTGAAGACCCAGAGCATAGAGTAAGATTCAACAATGATGACATCAGAAATATGCTTGGTAAGTATTGGGTTACAAGTAGGGAACATCTTGTATCTGATATAAAGAAAGACTTCATAGTAAGTGCTATGGAATTTGGATATGATATTGTTGTTGATAACATGAATTTCAATCCAAAAGAGATAGAATACTATGAAAACTTAGTTGATAGTACCCTTGGTTATATGAATTGTTACTCACTAGAGTATAAAGATTTCTTTATACCTCTTGAGGTGTGTATTGAGAGGGACTCTAAGAGAGAGAATCCTATTGGTGAAGAAGTAATAAGGAAGACTTATGAAAGGTATAAATCAATAATTGAAAATGTATGAGTCAACAGGGGATTTATGCAGGGCCAGTTAATGCTAGTCCTAATAGAGATAGACAACCTACTGAGAAACAGAGGAAGTGGAGAGCTAGAAATAACATACTTTGGAGGTTGAAAGGTATGTCTATTCCCTATTACTCTGGAACTGGAATACTAACATCAGTAGAAGTGGAAAAGCTAACACAAGCTTTCTCACTAATAAGAGAAGTAGTAGGTAACTCCACTCAGTCTAGCAGAGAACTTGGATTCAATGCAGTAGAGAGATGTAAATACTGTGGTAAACCTTCAACACATGAGGGTGGTCTATGTGATAATTGTTATAATGTAAGACATTATTAATATGGCAGAAATATCAGTTGAAAATGTGATGGTGGAGGCTGAGAGAGACTCATTCTTTCCACCAAGATTATGGGTAATTACCTATGATTTAAGAGGAGTTGGTAAAGGTATTGCAATGGTAAAAGCATCTAATGCAAATGATGCTGAGCAAATACTAAAGACTAATGGTATGTACAATGGTACTCAATCAGAGTATCTTGTAACTAAGACAGAAGAGATTGTCATTCCACCTTGTTGTGGTTTAATGGCAGAACAGAATGTGGAATTCTTTAACAACAATTAACTATGGATAATTTAACTTTAGGAGCAGCAAATCATCCTGATGCACCATTCAATGAACCTTTAAATACTGAACATAAAAGGTTTGTGAGTGTGACTATATCATACTATGATACTGTTGAAGCACCTGTAAATAGCTCTGATGATTTTATAGAAAAGTCTTTTTATAAAAAGGTATTTGACAGAGATATTCCTAAGGAATTTGATATTGATGAAGTTGTAGTACTAAATGACTAATTATGAGAATTATAAAACCAAGTTTTGAGATTTGGGACCAAGAAGAAGGTCTTGAAGGAGTTTATAAACAAATTGAAAGGGCAGGGAGAGTATGTTATAAATCTGAGGATAAGATAACAGAAGATTCTGCTAAAGAGTTTGTGGAGAGAATGATTAAGTCAGGTCATGGTGCTATGTTGGAACATGGTACTGTTTACTTGTTGCTGAATATGGCTTCTAGACAACAGTATTTTAAATATTGTAGTAATCCGTACTCTGTAGCTAATAGTACTGGAGAGGCTGAAAAAGGGACTTGGTTGGGATTTGTTACCACCAATTATAGAGTTCTTGTGGAAAACAACTGGCTAGATGATTTGCAATATATCTGTGAGTCTGGAAAAGAACACGAGAAGAGAATTACTGTTAAGTTCGTCTGTGATAGAGGAGTATCACATGAATTTGTGAGACATAGAGTATTTAGTTTTGCCCAAGAGAGTACAAGGTATTGTAACTATTCTAAGGATAAGTTTCAAGGTGTTACATATATTAAGCCACCTTGGTTAGATGAGGATATATCAAATGAAGATGGTAGTAGGTTTAATGATGTTTATACAGATACATATTTGCACACTCTTACTACTGCGGAGAATGCCTATTTGGATTTACTCAAACAATGGGATAATAAAGTTCCTGATAAAAGATTCAAATCTGGGTATAAGAATAATCCTTGGACACCTCAACAAGCAAGAGCAGTATTGCCTAATGCACTTAAGACAGAGTTAGTAATGACTGGTTTTGTGAGTGATTGGGAGCATTTCTTTAAGTTAAGAGATGCAGGCAATGCTCATCCTCAAGCAAGAGAACTGGCACATCCATTACACATGGAGTTTTTGAGAAGAAATTATTTGGTGGATTTATATGATGAAGCCAATCCTGATTAATAACTAAAAAAAAACAATGGCATTTGGAAGTAAGAAACAAGCAGTTATTGCGAAGCCTTCATTTAAGGAAAGGCTGACTGGAGTAAAATCAATGTTTAAGAAAGCACATGAAGATGCTTCAAAATTGAATGCAGAAATGCAAGCTAGTATTGATAGTAAGAAAGAAATGATTGCTTCTATTGAAGCAGATATTAATACTATTGCTACCACTAAGAAAGAGGCAAGAGATTTTATGTCTAATTTAGAAAAGTTCATTTAATTATGGTAAAGAATTTTAAAGTAGGTGATGTATTAAGTGAGAGTTCTCACTATGTAGTGACTGGTATCTATGGTAATGATACAGTACTAAAGCATCAAGAAAGTGGTGATAGTGTACATATTAATAAGATGTACATTGAGAAGTATCTTGAATCTGCTGATGAAGTTATCAATGAAGTAAAGGTAACTAAAGAAGATAAGAAAGATGGTACTTTAGGTATTAGAAGTATCTTTGAGAGTATTCATGGTACTCAAGTGTTTACTGTGTGTTTTAAGAAGCAAGATACTCCTAAGTCTCAGAAGAAACTGAATGCTGAGATTGCTACACTGATTAGTGATTTCTCTAGTGAAATTGATATTATTCAGAAAAGTAAGAAGGGTGTTGCTGATGCTGCAAAGAAGTTTGCAGAGGAGTTAATTAAAAATCCTATTCTCCCTTATGAAGAAGGAGAAGATAGAGTTCTGAGAGGCTTCAAGATTCAGTTTGATAGTAGAGATGGAAGATACAGGTGCATAGATATGGATATAGAAGGTCCAGATAATATCAGACCTGTAAATATCAATACTATCAAGTGGCTAATTATTGGAGGAACTAAATATGTTGTTGAGTAATGATAGGACTGATGTTGGAATCAAGAAAACATCAGCACAATGGCAGTCTTTATATCCTTATCCTAAGGTATTAGACCCTGATGGATGGGATAGAAAGAACTATGATTATTCTTGGAATGAAGAGCTTATCACACTTGAAGAGTATAAGAATAGATGTAATAGGAGTACTTGCCTCCATCATTGTAATTTCCAATAATAGTAAGGGTAGCATTAGCTACCCTTTTGTTTTTTAGTAAAGATTCTGCTTTTTGTGCAGAACTTTTAGACTTATTCTCTTGTTTATTTAAAAAATATATTCTACTTTTGCAAAGTAATTAACTAATTAATTGAATGTTATATGAGTAAGACTTGTTATACTCCAGTGAAAGGGCTGGATGATGTAATAGCTAGTAAGGTAACAGGATGGAATAAATACTTAGTTGCTAATCTTAGAGGTCTGTATCAGGAAAAAACTGGGGTAGATTTAACAGAATCCTCAGTATCTTTAACACCTGAGATAAAGCAGAAGCTATTTAATCCTACTAATATTGATGTAGCAAAGAGAGAACAATATGCTAATACTGTGACAGATGCTGGTTACATTATAGAAGGTCTAAGTAAACCAATAGAGGAAGAAGATGGCTTAGCTAATAATGTAACAGTTACTTTTACTAATGGTAGAAAGTGGTCTATTGGTACTCAAGGGGGGTCATCTAGTGGAGATTTAGGTATAGAAGGACTTAGCCCTTTTAGGCAGTTTGTGGGAGTGTCATATATGGTAGAGAAGTTCATAGATAGTAATCCAGAGGAACTATCTAATATATCTATGAATGAGACTTCTATGTCTAAGATGGCTAAAGATATTTATGGTGACAACTATGACCCTACTAAGGATAACTATAAATCTATCATTAATAAGTTTGATGTAGATGAAGCTACCAAGACCCTGATAGACTTTAGAAGAAGCCTTAGTAAGGAAGATGCTAAGAGAATACTTGATGCTGTTAATAATCCTGCTGTGTCTTATACACAGTTAAGGGATGACTTTAGTGCAGAAGAAAGGTTCAATAGAATAAGTATGATTTCTACTATGTTCTCAGACATTGTAGATGCTGTTCAAGAGGAGAATCCTAGTGTAAGTAGAAGAGATATTGTAGCTGGCTTCACTATTGATGGTCAGCAAGTTGGTGGTGTAGCTGGCATCTTTAATGAGATATATGATACTCTCCAATCACAATATAGTGATGCTGTACAAGAGGGAGACACTGAAACAGCTTCTAAGTATCAAAAGATATTTGATAACTGGGGAGCTTTACTATCCTTTGCAAAGATTAGAATTAGAGAAGCAGAAGACCTTAAGGTAGGACAAGACATTAGCTTTGCTGATGATGCTAATCCTAACAACTTCAATGATAATGACATGACTGAGAAGTTCATCATGGAAGAGTCAAAGAGAGAAGGTTGGATGGAACAAGCTGAATTTGAGTCATCATTTGGCTCAATTGGAAAGCAGGTAAGAAAGGTTATTGGAAGAACACCTCAATATAAGGATGGTCAACCAGTACTTGATGATTTAGGTTTCCCTGTAATGCAAGACCCTGTAAGAATGCACCAAGAATTACTTGATGTACTTGGAGGTGTTGGCAGTGAAACTGAAATGATGAATGCTCTTAGAGAGTATAGTAGTACTGCTGGGTGGGTTTCTCCATTCATGGAAGAGCTTGAGAATCCATTAGTAAGAACCCAGTTCTACACTGATTTCAAGAAGAACTTCCAACCTTATGCTATGCAGACTGAGAAACAAGATGGCAGAATTAAGACTTACAAGACTGCTCTACTTAATAGAATTAAAGGTGATAAACCTTTTAGTTCATTCTTAACCTCAGTTAAACTTGGTAAGGTAGTTAATCCTACTAGAAGTATCTTTGAAAAGAGTGGTCTTAGTACTAGAGTTATGCCAGTGAGAGTAGAGAGAATCAGAAATAAGATAATTGATACTCTAGCACAACCAGAGAGAATTACTGAGAAACCTAAGTTCTGGCAGATGTCTAAAGTTGAAAGAAAGCAGTTCTTAATTGATGCTACAGAATCACTTGGTATTGATATAGATGGTGAGACTTTAGATAGAATAATGAGTAAGAACAAAGATATTAGAGCATTAAATAAGGAATTACTTGATGCTGCTAAGTTTGGTTTGACACTCACTAAAGAAGAACAAGAGGGAAGGAAGGATGTTAGTTATGAGGAGTTAATCAAGAGAGCTTCCAGTAATGAAAAGAAAGGTGTACTGAGAGAGAAGATTACTAAAGTACTTGCTATTGTAGCTAAGAGCAGGGAAGGCTTAAAGCTTGAAAGTAGAGTAAGATATGGTGATAATACTTTCTTTAGTAATGTCATTCCATCATTCATGGGAGATAGATTTGATAGAATAGCTAGTTTTGTAAAGGCTACTGATAAGAGAGGACTTCAAGCTATGCTTGAAACTACTTATCTTGATTCTTCATACTTCCAGTATAATGGTAAGATACTTAACAAATGGATAGAAGAACTCTATAATAGTGATTTAAGTAAAGAAGATAACTTTGCTGCTAACTTCACCTTCAAGAGATTCTTAGGTACTGATAAGCTTACATTTGATGATTTCACTAGTAAGCAACACACAGTACAGATGCTTAATGAGTATTTCTCTGAAAGGCAGATTAGTCCTAATAGTCAATATGCTTGGTATCCTGTATTTATCCTTGGTGATAGTGGAGTAGCTAAGTTCATTAAGGCTAAAAGATATGGAGGTCAAGAGATTCTTGATGGTCTGTATAATGTCTATGTTCAAGAGAAGAGAAGAATGGAGTTAACCAAAGCTGCTAATAAAAAGATGCAGGAACAAGGTACAAAAGCCATTGAAAACTTCTCAAGGAGTGAAGATAAGTTTAGCCTACTTCCCTTCTTAAATGAGCCTAAATATGCTGGAATGATTAAAGAGGGAAACCTTGAACAATCAGTCAAGCAAGCTATTAGAGCATATATGGATGATGCTGTTACTAAGTTTAAGCAACAATTAAATAATTTAGGAGTGCTTGAACAAGCAGGTAATCAATATGTATATCTAAGTCAAGAAGTTAAAGGTGATAGAACTATAGACCAAGTATTGGCAGACTATTACTGGAATACTAAGTTTGCTACTATTCAACAGTTGCAAATGATGACTATTGACCCTTCTTTCTATAAAGGAACTAAGGATTTACAGAAGAGATATAAGGAAATTCATGCCCCAGGTTCTGCATTAAGTGTTGAAGCTATTGACCCATTCACAGGTGAAAGATATAGTAATGATGGTATTGAAAGAGTAGTTTATTTTGATGATATTGATGTAAATGCTGAGAAGTTTGACCCAGAGTTTATGGCAGCAATTGCTAATCACTTTGGTAAGAACTCTAATGTATATAAGTCATATAAGAAGAATACTCTAACAGATGGTCAAGGCTATAGAACACTTGAAAGTTATAAGAAAGTAATGGGTATGGCTGGCAAGTGGGATGAAAGAATGGAAGCAGCTTATAATCAGATACAATCCATTAGGTCCAAGATAGGCAAAGATGAAAATCCTTCAATGGAAGATATTAAGTCTATCTCAGATTTAGCTGTTATATTCCAACCTATTAAACCTTATTTATTCTCTTTTGAGAACTATAGTATCAATGGAGCAGATATGTTAAAGATACCTGTTCAGCATAAGTATGCTGAGGCAGTTCTTATACCTGAACTTCTTCCTGCTGGTAGTAAGTTAAGAGATATAGCTTATTGGATGGAAGAGCATGTTAATCCTGAAACTGGTAAGAGTGAGCCTATAGATATGCTTGGTTCTACTAAGATTGTTAAGGTGGGTGGATTTGGTTCTACTGATATTAGCAATGTTGACTCAAAGACTATTAATGATGCAATGAATAAAGGTTATGTTCATCAGTTAAGCTATGCTGACTATAGAATCCAGACTAATGTTCCAGAGCATATTAACAGTTCTCAGTTGTTTGGTACTCAGGTAAGAAAGCTAATTATGGCTAAGGTAGAAAGATTCAAAGACTACAGTAGTTATATAGGTGGGAAAAGAGTTAATCTTGGTGGCAAGTATGGTAATGTTAAGCTGAATGGTGGTAATCTTGTAAGATTCTATAATTCACTTATCACTGCTAACATTATTGATTCTTATCATCTATTTGAGAATGCAGTATCAGATGCTGGTAAGATAAGTAATAGACTAATTCAGACTACAGCTAACAACAGCAGGGAGTCTAAAGATAACATTATGGCTTATAGTCTTAATGCTAAAGGTGAATTTACTATACCATTATTTGAAGGAGGATTAGAGCATGATAGCTCAGCTTTATTCTTTAGTCTCTTCAAGAAGATGGTAAACAAACAGTCTATTAAAGGTGGTAGTGCAGTTCAAGTATCTGCTATGGGTATTACTGGTTATGAAGAAGATGGAGGTTTGAGATATGTAATAGACCCCAATAATCCTAATAACATACTGTATGCTGAGTGTGAAATTCCTTGGGATTTGACCTATACTGATAATGCTGGTAAAGAGCATTCTCTTGACTTTGGAACCTACTGTAATGAAGATGGTACATTAAAGGTTGATGCAGATGGTAATACATTACTTGAAAAGACCTATCCTAATATACTTAGTTTGCTTGCATATAGAATTCCAACTGAAAGAGACTACTCAATGATTAATCTGAGAGTAAAAAGATTCAGTCATAAGACTACTGGAGGTACTATTAAAGTACCACCTCAGGGAACTACTATTGCAGGTTTTGACTTTGATATTGATAAGTTGTACTTTATGAGAAATGAGTATCAGCAAAGGCAACTTACAGCAGAGGAAATAAAGAACATATGGTCAGAGTTCTATGATACATATCCTAATTTGAAGGCAGTTCTTCAAGAAGCTAGAGAAGAAGATACTGAATCATTAGATAGACTATATAAGTATTGGGAGAAGGCTGGATTACCTTATTCATATCAAGCAGCTTTCAATCAGTTTGTAGCTGATAGAGGTTATATAAAGTTTGAAGAATATGACTTTAGTAAGAGTCCATTAGAGAATAGTAAGGCTAGTAGAAACAACATGCTTATTCATCTAATTCAGCAGAGATTAAGTGATGTTGAAACCTTTGGTGATAGATATACCCCTGGTGGATTTAGTAATGCTTCAAAGGCAGCTAGAGTGATGAGAGAATTAATGTTTGGTAATGTAATTGCTGACCACAACTCTAGCACTGTTGACCTTTCTAGTATTAATAGAGCTATAGATGAAGGTAAACTGGAAGACCCAGAACCTAACTATGACCCTAGTGACCCTATGACTATTGTTACTTACAATCAGCAGAATAATGTTGCAGGTAAGCTGATTGGTATATTTGCTAATCAGAATACTAATCATGCTTTTGCATCTTTGATGGAAGAATTCTATTTGAAAGAAGCTATCTCATTTGCAGGCAAGACTTATGCAGACTTATTACACAATAGTGAGATAGATACAAGTTTGAATGTTGCTGAGTTCTTAGCTGCATCAGTAGATGCTGTTAAAGACCCTGTACTTAACTTCTTGAATCTAAATACTATTACTGCTGATGCTGGTGCAATGTTAGCAAGACTTGGTTTCACAACTGAGGATATTGGTTTGTTATTTAATCAACCTATTATTAAGGATATATGTGAATACAGCTTTAATAATGGTATGTCTGATATTAACTCTGTGATAGATAATGTATTAGATACTTATGAGGTTGAAGGTGAATTAAATAAAGCTATACCTGAGGAGTTTGATAAAGAGCAGCTAGCATACAACATTGTTAGAAGTGCTAATGAAGATAAGAAAGACCTAATGAGAGATGATGAGTTTGTTGAAAGACAGATTCATGTAGCTGACTTATTCAGAAAGATACTTGAGGCAAGTAATGATGTTTCTCAGTTTGTTAGAAACACTAAGTTTACTGCATCTAATGCTGTAGGTTCTACCTTTGGTGATGCCTATGCACAACAGATGAAAGTAGCTGCATATGTCAAGTCTTTCAAGAAAGCTGATGCTCTTAAGGTTGAGATGAAAGTAGCACAAGGTATCTACTCACCTATTAATAATGAGGATAATACACTAGCTATGAATGACCAAGAGTATATGGAAAGCTTACTTGAGAATCCATTTGCCTATGAACAAGCTATGTATGATATGAATAGAAAAGCAGAAAAGGCAATCAACAAGTTCTATCCTTATAACACTAAAGCTTATAGAAAAGCTAGAGAAGAGTTAGCAAGATTCACTAAAAGTAGCTTACTTGATGCAGAGACTATTAATAGCATACACAGTGACTTAATGGTATTTATGTTAAGTCAGCAAGAGAATAGTTTGTTTAATGGAAACATGCCTATTAGTGTAAATGGCGTTGCTGTTAACAGTTATACTGGCAATGTTACTCCAGCAGATGATGTTATATTTGTATTTGGTTCTAATCCAGAAGGAAGACATGGTGCTGGAGCTGCCAAAGTTGCAAGAGAACAATTCGGTGCTATATATGGTCAAGGTGAAGGCTTACAGGGTAATGCTTATGCTTTACCTACTAAGGACTTAAGAGTTAAAGAAAATAGAGGGTATAGGAGTATTTCTAAAGAGCAGATTGTAGATAATATAAGGAAGATGTATAGAACAGCTATGCAGAATCCTAATAAGAAGTTTATGATTGGTTACAGAAATGCTGTAAATGAAAGGTCACTGAATGGTTATACTGGTGGTGAAATGATTGACATGTTTATTGAAGCAGGTAATATTCCTTCTAATGTTTTCTTTAGTGAAGAGTGGTCTAAGAGTGGTAAGTTTGGAACAAGAGAACAAGTAACAGCTAGAGAGTACTTCACAGAGATATTCCCAGAAGGTCTATTCAATATTCTTGAGGCTAATCCTACTATGAAATCCATGCCTATATTCCAGTATATGCAGTTTCAAACTGATGAAAAGACTGGTAAAGTAAGTATGAACATTCAAGATATAGGTGGTTTAGCACCTTATCAGAAGGATAAGCTTAAAGAGAGTTGGGGTGACTTAATGAGAAATGAAGATACTGCTGAGATAGCACAGTCTTTATTCTTATATAACTATTACAAGTTAGGCTTTACTTATAGTCCTATGGCATTTATGAACTTAGCTCCTACAGAAGTTAAGTTAGCTGTGCAAGTAGGATATGACTATAATGGTAATCCTCAATCTTATGTTGACTTCTTAAATGAAGTGCAGAAGAGTAGGATAGGTGTTAATAGTCAAGAGTTTGCTAAACAGTATTTGCTTAATCACTTAGATAACACTAGACTGGTACTCCATCCTAAAGGAAGAAGTGGTAAAATTATCAGTAACTTAGCATTTGAAAAGGGTGTAGCTGTTAACAGTTTCACACTAAATGCAAAGAAGCTGGGTAAAGATGCAAACCCTTTCTTACTTCCTAGTGAAGATAAAGGTATAGATGTATTCAGACCAGTGATTGTTATAGATGATGTAGCATATCTGTGTAATAGTGGTGGAGATATATTTAATCAAAGTACTACTGGCAGTATGGATTACTTTAGAGTAAATGCTTTAGGTGATGCAGGTAAATCTCTTCAATATAGTTCTAATGGAATTACAGCAAGTATGGTAGCTGATACTGAGGTCCAAGACAATGGTAATACATCTGTTGAACCTGAGGTAGTTAGTACACCAGATACAAGTTTAACTACAGAAGAACTAATCAAAGAGGCTACTGACTTAGCTCTTAAAGCTGATAATACTCTTCAAAGAGATATGGTAGTAGAGATGCTAAGTAAAGCTAGTAGAGAAGACTTGATTGATACGATTAACTCTCTGAAAGCACAAGCTAATAATGTAACTGACCAAGAAGGTAATAAGATTTGTTAATATGGATAAGTGTAGTATAATTCCAAGAGTAAAGAACAAACAAGGTGAATTTGTAGATAGTGAGCTTTTTAGCTCACTACTACATTACACCAATGATAGGGAAATAGCTAAGCAGTATTATGCTGTAGGTACAAGCCCTGAGTTCTTAAGTAGAGTAGCTAATGAAGCTAAGTTTGATAGTAATGGTGAGATAACCTTTCAGTCTTTGAGACAGCTAACTAAATTAAAGTTAAGTGATGAAAAGATAAAGCAAACTCTTAACAAAGATATTGGTGCAGGGGTATATGATTATAATGAGGCTGTACCTAAACTTCAATCTTTTAATAGAGCTAGCCAATACAATGACAAGTATATGGCTACTATTATTAATAGACCAGATGGTAAGGTAGAGTTAAGTATAGTTGATAAGAATAGCACTAATACTGCTCAACTTAATGATAATATAGCTAATAGAAGTCTGCAAGAAAGGATTAAATTCTATCTTAATAGAGCTGGTGTTGACTACAGCTTCATGGATGCAAGTGATAGAGTTAATGGTAGATATAGTACTATTAATGCAACTAGGACTGCTGATAGTTTATATCAGCTAATTAAAGTAGCTAATAATGAACAAATTGATAGTAGCTTATCTGAGGAAGCAGGTCACTTTGCTGTAGGTGCATTAGGTAATAATCCTTTAGTTCAGAGACTTGAGAGAGTGCTTACACCTGATGTACAGAAAGCTATTATGGGTGAGGAGTATGACACTATTGCCTATAGAAGTAATCCTGCAAGAGAGGTTGCTGGTTATTTAGTTGGTAAAGCAATCAATGGTGAAATTGATAAGAGAGCTTCATGGCAATCATTGATAGGTAGAATTGTAGATACAATTAAGAGAGTATTCAATACTATTACTGGTAATGAGATAGCTAATGCTAAACTTGATGCTATAAGAACTGCTGATGCAATTGCACAAGGATTTATGTCACCTGGTTTCCAGGGAACTGTAGAAAATGCTCTTGAAACTCAAGAAACTCTATTCAGTGCTAAAGACTCTGTTAATGTAACTACCTTCAAGTCTATATTGAACATCTTAAGAAGTCAAACAGAAGAAATGAGGGCTATAGATAAGTCTCTTTATAACAAGTACAATCAATTAGCAGGTCAAGTTGAGGCAGGAAGAATAAGTAATAGCCCTTCACTATTTGCTGACTTGATAGCAGTAGATGGTATAACAGAAGCTATGGACTTAATGGTTGATACTGTACCAGAGATGATTAACAAGCTCAATAAAGTTGATTTCAATGTAGCCAATATTACTCCAGAGAATGCAGCTTTATTAAGAGAAGTAGGTACATTTGTTTCAAATGCACAGGCTTTGATTAAGATTGTAAAGGATGCAACCACTACAGAAGACTCTAGATTGAAGTTACAGAATGTAAGTGAAGATACAATGAATAGACTCAAGACTCTTAGGAGAAACTTGAATGAAGCTATTAATGGTGATGATAGGTTACTAAGTAATCTTGAAATCAAACAGAGAGAGTTTTATTTAAAATTCCTTGAAGATGCTATGGGTTCCACTTATGTAGAAAGAGCTTCAAGAGTAATCTTTGATTGGAAGAAAGGACAAAGAGGACTTAAGTGGGTTAATGCTGAAAGAGTTCCTATTGAGGATTTACTTAGATACATGGAAAAGGATATTAGTATTCATGAATCAATCCTTGCATCAATGTCTAACAACTCTGATGTAATAGGTCAGCTTGCAGATAGAGCAGTTAAGTTAGCTAATAAATATGCTGATGATATGACTATTCAATCACAAGATAGACTTAGAGGATTGGAGAAAGACTTGCATGATATTGGTGAGAAGAACACTGATATATTCTGTGAAGTTAGCCCAAGAACAGGCAAATTAACAGGTAACATTGTATCAGAGTTTGTATGGGGAGACTATGAAGATGATTGGCTTGCATTCAAGAAAGAAGCAAGAGATAACTTCTATGCTAACAATAACCTTGATGGTAAGTCTGATTTTGAAAAGAGTCTGCTTTGGGACCAGTTCTTCAAACCTCAAGCTAAGTCATGGCATAAACAACACTCCCAGTGGCATATGATTGAGCAAAGATGGTATCCTAATGATAACTATAGAAGTGAGCAATATGCTAGAACTATAGCAGGAACAAGGAGAGAGGGTTGGTTAAATAAATACATGAACCTTAAGAGAGAACTTGATGGCTTCTTGCCTAATGGTAGTACTAATGTTTATAGAATGCCTCAATTCAAAGGCACTACTATGAATAAGATTAGGAATAGAAGAATGACAGAGGGAACTGGCAAAGCTATTAGTTATACTTTGAGAAGAAATATGGCTGATACCTTTGTTGAAGATAGTGAAGATAGAGACTTTGGTAGTGACCAAACCTATAATACAATAGAGGAAGATATGTTCTCTAATCAGCTTGAGTTTGAAAAAGAGAAGTTAAACAGAGTTCCTATCTATGGTATCAATAAGTTAAGAGATACTGGAGAACTTAGTACAGACTTGTTCCAATCTACCTTAGCTTATGCAGGTATGGCTCATACTTATGCAAGTATTTCAAGTATAGCAGGTACTCTTGAGATTGGTAAAGATGTCTTGAAGAGGAGAGCTGTAGGAGGGGTTAAGCCTGAGTCAGAGAGAGATGAAACATCCAGAGCCTATAAGAGATACCAGAAGTTCTTAGACAAGCAAGTGTATGGCATTAATACTACCAAGATAAAGATTGGTAAGAAAGTTGTGCTAAATAAGATAGTAGGCTTCTTTACTGGTCTTGCATCAAAGTTCTTCTTAGGTGGTAATGTTCTTGGTGGTGCAGTTAATGTTGGTACTGGTAGTCTTGAAATATTCAAGGAGGCTTTAGCAGGTGAATTCTTTAGTGTGAAAGACTGGGAAAGAGCTAATCTAACCTATTGGAAGTCACTGCCATCTAACTGGTTACATGCTGGTGATGATGTTAAGGAAGATAAGGTAAGCTTATTCATTAGACAGTTCAATACTCTTAATGAAAATAAGAAGAAAGAAAGAGAATACTTCACCAATAAATCTAAATGGGTTAAGTTAAATCCTGTTGGTGAGAATCTATTCTTACCTTATAAATGTGGTGAGCACTACATGCAGACTATGGCCTTCTTAGCATTAGCTAATAAGACTAAGCTAGTAGATGAAAATGGTAATCCTATTTCATTATACAATGCTTATCAAGTAGTTCCTATAGATGAAACTAAACCTGAATTAGGTAAGACTTTAGCTATGAAGCAAGGTGTTAAGTATGTTGATACTGAGACTGGTGAGCTAAGAGAATGGAGTATAGATGATGAGTCTAGATTCATGGACAGAGCTAGAGAAATCAATAATAGAATGCACGGTATCTATAACAATGCAGATAAAGTAGCTATTCAACAGAATGTCTATGGTAATGCTTTGTTAGCCATGAGGGGGTATGCTTTAGGTATGATACAAAGAAGATTTGGTGTTAGTACTTATAGTGTAGCTTTAGGTGGGGAAACAGAAGGCTCTATGAGAACTCTTGCTAAGGTAATTGCATCTACATTCACTGATAAAGGTGGATTTGGTCTAACAGCTAGAGCTATCCTAACTCCAGTATCTAAGACTACTCAGCAAAGGATGCTTGATGCTGGCTTCTCAGCTAATCAGTATTATAATATGAGAAGAAACTGGGCAGATATGGCAGTTATTGTAGCACTAACTTTACTTAAGATGCTAAGTGCTAAGCCTGATGATGACGATGATGAAGAACCTGACCAAGCTATGGGTTTCCTGTATTATGCAGCTAGTAGATTATATAGTGAACAAGCAGCTTTCAATACTCCTTGGGGGTTTGTTAAAGAGGCTCCAGTAGTTACTAATATATCACCAGTTGGCTTTAGTTTGGCTACTGACTTAGTTAATATAGTTACACTATTTGCTACTCAAGAGGAGTATAAGTCAAGTGGAGGTACTTATGAGAAAGGTGATTTGAAATGGGCACACAAAGTTGAGAGAATGCTTCCCTATTGGAGAAGCTACTTAATGATGCAAAATCCATATCAAGCAGCACAGAGTTACCAGTATGGTAGAGCTAATCTTACCAAGTAATAAAACACAAAAAGAGCTAGAGGTTAATCCCCCTAGCTCTTTTTTTTTATCTTAGTTATACTTAACTCAGACATTCTTTCTGATGTTGCTTCTCATCCTCAGTCATGCTATTCCAAGATTCCTTGGTATATCCTAACTGTATAGCAGCTTGTCTAACATCATCACTAATTGACTCCCAGTTATTAGCTGATGGAGTAACTAGATTACCTTTCTTAGCTGGCTTAGCAAATCTATTCTTAACTCTACCCATCTTAAGACCAAGGTTCTTGTTAACTACAGTCTCTGGTTCAACTATTTCAGTCTTCTCAACCTCTACACCTGCTGGTAACATATCAGTAATCATTTGCTTCTCACTATCAGTAAGTTTATCATACTGTATGTTTACATCAGTAAATGGTACTGAACCTACTTCTTCAAGAACAGGCTTAGAGTCTTTATATTCCTTACCATTAGCAAGTAGTTGATTACCTGATTCTACTTCATATTTAGTCTTTCCATCTCTAAATCCTAAAGGAGCAGGGTAAGTAACATTAATAGGTATAATGTTAAGTGAAGCTACTTTAATACCATACTTATCTTCAATGAACTTTTGATACATTGAGACTTGCTTGGCATATTTCTTTCTCTTCTCATCACTTATTCCACTTCTATTAGTCTTCATATCAAAGATATGGAAGTTACCTTGAGCATCATAGGCAAGTAAGTCAAGAGTTCCAGCAACAGGTACTTCATGTACTTGACCTTGAGTATCAGTTACTTTAACAGTTCCTGTAACAGTTACATCTCTTGGAATTACTGTAAGACCTTGAGCATCAAGATAGTTCTTAAGACCTACTAGTTGATTAGCAAGTGCTTTCCATTCTGCTTGAGTAGCATTAGGATAATCATATAAGTAGTCATTCGATAACTTACCATCTTCTCCAGTAAACTCACCTGCAAAGAAGTCTCTTACAAACTCATCTACAGAAGTACCTATATTAGTTGAAGGTGTAATCCAAGGACTATTAGGGTCAAATCTTTCACCAGCTAGTTCATCAGCTTGAATGATAGAAGTAACTCTAGCATATCTTCTTCCTTCTTCATCAACATAACCAGAATTATCATCAGCTAATCTAATAGATTTACTATCTTCAACTATTCTATTAGCTATATCTCTAGCCTTATCAACAGCAGGATTAGATACAGGTTTAACTTCACCTCGTAATACAGCACCAGACTCACTATCAACTATAGCATTACCTACCTTCACTTGGTCAGTAGCTGTAATGACTGGAGTATCAATTGGTTTGCTAGTTGTAGCATTAACCTGATTAGCAACTACTGGTGTAGGTGATGGTGTTCTACTACCATCTTGTTTGAATGGACTATTAATATCAATGCCTCTGATAGTGTATTTAAGTGAGGTTCTACTTGATTCAAGTATGTTATCATCAAATATATCACTAGCATTTCCTAATCTAGCCTTTCTAGCATCCTCAGACTCACCTTCCTTAGCACCAAAGTCATTATAATTAACTTGCCACTTAACAAAAGGTTGAGTTCCATCATATCTAAAGTTACCATCATCAAGGAATAAGTTCTTAATAGCTTGAACCTTAGTTACATCAGTCATTGTACCATTAGTTACATTAGCTAAAGGTATAGTATTAGTACCATTAGTTATAGCTAGTTGATACATTCTATTACCTTCAATCATCTCTTCTGTAGGAGTAAGTACATACTCATATCCTTTAGGAATAGTAATATAGTTACTTAACTTCTTAGTAAGACTTTCACCTAATGTCTGCAACTTAGTAGCACTATCTCCTGTAGGGATTAGTACACCACCCTCTCTCTTGAACCTAGCATCACCACTAAAAGGCTTCTTCTTGAAGAACTCTTCAAGTGTCTTTCCATATCTATGAAGTCTACTATTTGCTTTTAGTATCTCTTCTGGAGTTCCCTCAATTAATACTTGAGCCATTGGTTTACCTGCCCTAGAGAAAGAGTTTTGAGGAGTTGTTACATATAACTCAAACTCTTGCTCTCCACCTTTCATATTAGGTGTGAAGTAAGCTAAATGTATTCTCTCACCCTTAGCGTCCTGTGTAACTCTTCTAATATTAGGTAAGATACTGTTCTTGAACTTTCTATAAATAGACTGTCTTTCTTGTATAGGCAAGTTAACATCATTCATCTTAGCTCTGGACTCAGCATCCATATCATTACTCATGATAGTATGTATCAAAGTATTAGGAGTACCTGCCTTAGTATGCTCAGGTGGATTAGCTCTTACATAACCATTGGTTGTAATAACCTTGCCATCTTTATCCTTCAATAAAGTACCATCTTGCTGAGATAAACCAGCTAATCTAACTGGCTCCATTCTAGCTGCACCTTGTGAATTGGCACTTGTTCTTGGCATAAATCCAATAGGTTGATACTTCTTATCACCTATAATAACAGGACCACTACTATCTTCTACAACTGCCATTATAGGAAGATGGTCACTCTCATTATAAGCTTCTCCCATTTCTTGTTTAACACCTGCAATAATAGCAGGGTCTGCAACAAACATGATAGGAGTTTTAGGAGTAATATGACCTTTTCTAAGATAATCATTCATCTTAAAGTTCTTAGATGCTTGACCTACAACAGATTGAGGATGTCTATCAACATCAGCAGTTGTTATCATACTGTTGTTTCTTCTCTCTTCATTTACTGTTGAAGGTGTTTCAGTTCTTTCAACTTTAGTAGTAGGAGTCTCAGATTTAACTTTCATCTTAGTTGCAACCTGCTTTAATAATGATGATGCTTTATCATTATTATCTCCACCTTGTTGTACTTGTGCCTGTAGCTGATTAGCCTTAGCCATAATAGCTTCACTTAAATCAGTAGGAGTTTCATACTCACTATCTCCAAGTTCATCTATAATTTGAATGGCTTGCTCTTTAACATCATCATAAATACTTGAAGAGTTATCAATAATAGATAGTCCTGTCTGCACACTATTAGCTACTTCTTCATTACTGTTAACCTTATACTTGTCAACTAAATCAGTTGTAGGTGTATCTGTTGTAGACTCTGGTGCTACTCCTCTAGCTAAATCTGGATTACTTTGAATATCACCAAAGATTCCTGGTTTAGCAGGTGCAGGGGTATCTTCTTTAAGGTTTTTATCAGCAGCCATTTCAGGATTCTGTTGTATTTGACCAAAGATACCAACTTGTACAGGAGGCTTAGATGCTTCTGTAGTTGTAGGAGCTACTTCTACTGGCTTGTTAACAACTTCAACTTCATTGATGTTCTTAGTATGCTCACCTACTATATCATTGTAAGTCTGTACAATCTCTTCTATACTTGCAGGAGTTAATTGCATATCACTAGGCAATCTACCATTAACTTCATCAATATAGTTAAGCAAAGCAGGAGTACCATTCTCATCTTGTGCAGTAAGTGCAGCTAATGCTGTAGCATCAGTTGGACTAATACCTCTATCAACTAAGAATTGCATAGTAGTCATTATGACATTTCTATCATTCTCATCAAGTTCTTTGAACTTATCATTAGAATCTAACTGGTCAAACATACCCTTAAGATTCTTATTATCTTCAAGGTATCTCTTGTAGTTTTCATTCTCACTAAGTATGTTTCTAATAACCTGTCTTTCTCTTATATCAGACTCTCTATATGCTTTATCTAATCCCTTGACAAAAGTAGCATAGTCCTGTACTCCATTCAAGAATTCATACTTCTTCTTTGTATTATCATCAGCAACTTGTTGCTTGATTCTATTAGCAAAAGCATTAAAGCTTGCAGGGTCACTAAGTATGCTGTTATATTGAGTTAAATAAGCCTGTTGAGCCAAGTTAATTCTACCAGCATCTTGCACCTTATCCACAAAATCATTATATTGTAAAGTACCCTCTCTTACTACATTATCTATAATGGCCTGTTGTTCCTCACTGTATTTATTCTTATTCTCAGGGTTAAGAATAGTAGCTCTATCTACAGGATTAAGCTGCATTATATCAGTTTCACTAAGTATAGGATTACCTTCAATAGTTTCACCTACTCTAGCAATAGCCTTAGCTTGCTTTTCTAGAGTCTTTAATGCTACTCTCTTAGCTCTAAGAGTCTCAGTTTCCCGTACTCCTAGGTTCTTCCTACTATTAATATTAGCTATATCAGTCTCTAATTCACCAATCTTTTCTCTCAGTTTCTGATATTCAGAATGAGCTTTACCTAATGAACCATAGTTAATTAACAAATCTCTCTGTGTGTCACTAAGGTTACTTGAAGTAGTAGGATTAATAGAGATGTTGTTAATCTCATTCTCAAGCTGTGTGACTCTTTCTCTCCATGAATCTACACTTAACTTACCATAGATTAAAGCCTGCTTAGTATCTTCATCAGCAGCATTACCTAACATCTTATCAATACTCTCAGACTCTGTAGCTATTTTGCTCATGGTATCAAGCAATCTGTTACTATTCTTCTTTATAGTAGAGAGTATCTGAGAGTCATCTTGCTCAATGCCCCTATTATTAGGTGCATTCTTGAATTGTTGTACTAAAGCTGTAGCTTCTTCTGAACCTTCTTCAAGGTTAGCAGTTCTAGTCAAGTCCTGCATAAATGAATTATAATAGTCTGTTCCTCTTAGTTTCTCAAGAGTCATAACATCATTAATGGTCTTTCCTAGTTCACTGTTTCTATAATCAAACTCATCATTTCTACCTGATGCTTCATCCATAGATTTAGCCCAATTGAGAGTACCAACTAGTCCATCATACTTAGATTTATTAGTTGGGTCTTGTATCCAATCAGTCATTATGCTTGCAGCAGTTGACCTTTCTTCACCAGCATCTCTTTGTTCTTGAATAGCTTCCCATATAGGATTTCTATATGTAATAGGAGACCTTCTTATAGCATAACTAAGATTAGATTCATCCTCTCTTCTAATGGCAGGACCTCTTCTATTGTTAATAGTAGGAGTACCCATACCAGAAGCTAAAGCACCATAGATACCAGAAAGGATAGTCTCTTTATCCACCATTGCATCACCTGCTGCTCTACTTGCTGCAAAGAAGTCATTAGCTAATGATTCATCTACTGCATCCTTACCATCACCTTTATACTTATTAGTAATAAAGTTCTGTAGATTATATTCAGCACCACCTCTTGCAAAGGCATCAGATACACTTTGAAGATATTCCTCAGTGAACTCACCAGCAGGTTCTTGAAGTACATTAAGTACTTTACCTATCTTTCCATAAGAAGGAACCACTCTACCTGCTTCTACTCTAAAGTCTTGTGGTGTAAATAACCTACCTAACCTACTTCTTCTCATAGCTTCTTGCACAGAAGGAGTTTGAAGACCAGCTTTTAGTGTCATGTTAAGAGCACCATTAATCATGGAGTTAAGACCCATATTATACACACCTGCCTTAGCTGCATTTATCTCTGCTTTCTTAACAGCTTCTTCATATCTAGGAGCATAACTATCATAAATATCTTTGTATAGTTTCTCCATAGACTTTGCATCCTGTGGATTATAGCCTTGTCTGCTAAGTTCTTCGGGGTTCTGTAATCTCTTATTGAACTCATCATTAACTGCCTTAGCTTGTGTTTCAGCAATCATTTGCTTAGCATCATCAAGGAACTGTATCTTAGTATTAAGACCTTCACTTACCCCTTCAACAGTACCAACCATTGCAGGAATAACAAAAGCATTAGCCTTTTGTTGTGCTTGTTGAAGACCCTTAAGTACAGTATTAACCTTCTCAAGATTATTAAGTGCACCTGCTCTATTAGCAGCCATAGTTATGTTCTTAGCACCTTGAAATGCCTTACTTGAAATAGAAGAAAGACCAGCACCAGTAAGCATAGATGCTATTGTAAAACCTTGTTGGTTAATTAACTCTGGTATAGTATTGACACTAAGTAGGTTATCTAATATAGTACCTTGTTCCTCAGCTTGTGTTCTGATTACAGGTATGGTAGATAAGCCTCCTTCCTGTTTAGCTTCTTGAATATTAGCATCAAATAAGCTACCATATTGCATTACATCATTACCATACCTAGTCCAACTGTTATCTATAACATGGTCCATGAAGTCAAAGAAAGCATTATCTATGTCCTCATTTCTTTCATCACCAATATAGTCAATAGCACCTTTAACCATGCCAGCAGTACCTATTAGAGCACCTGCTGTTTGAGCACCCATACCCTTAAATCCATTCCAGAACTTCTCAAATACACTTTGGTTCTTTGATGCAGTATCTTGCATCTTCCTTCTAAGTATATTATTAGCTTCCTGCTCTCCATAAGCAGCCTTAGCAGCATTGTATTCTGCTGCTATCTTATACTTCTCTTCATCAGAGAAAGGCAAGTATTCAGTGTTCTTGTATCTCTTATAATAAGGAGATACATTATCAGCTATCTTATCAAATTCATCAAGGGCCTTTCTACCTCTAGCAGGCCATTGGTTATAAATACTATCAAGCTTAGTTGCTTCTTCTTGAAATTGTTGACCCTGCTCAAAGGCTTTACCAATAGCTTTAACTTGTTCCTCATCAGTATGTTCTATTTCTTGAGTCTTAAACAAGTCACCATTGTATAGACTATCTCTTTGTTCAGGAGTATAATTCTTAATTATATTATAGTCTGACCTATTACCAAACTTCTCCTTGAACTTGACATTTCTATACATTCTTTCAGTCTGGTCAGGAGTAAGCCCCTTTATCTTAGTGGAATACTCCTTCTCCCAGTTCTGTCTATCTTGAGCTGTTAAACCCTTTAGTCCTTCTAATCCTTCCATATTATAATCCTGTATTTACATCAAAATTGATACTATCAGTTACTTGTGGAGTAACTGGAGCTGTCATAGGTGCTTGAGGTGTATCTTGCTTAGGCATCAATACATAATCATAATCACCTGCTGCTCTACCAGTAGAAGCTTTTACTCTAACTACATCATATAAATCTAAATCTATATTCTGTTCTTTAGCTGTTTTCAGCATTTCATCAAGAGCACCCTTAGGTATTTCATTGTAGTTAGTTACTATATCATTGACATTCACATTATCAAGAGTATAGTTACCCCATGTAGATGCAGCATTACTTCTAGTCATACCAAACCAAGTACCTTTTACATCTTCTCCCTTTTCACCTGTTCTCCATTTACCATTGGTATTAGCAATGATAATAGGCTTATCACCTCTCTTAGCTGCATCTTTAACTCCTGCACCAGCTATTCCACTGTTACCAGCATAGTTTTCAACTCTACCATCTGGATATATTCTAAGTGCCTTTCCACCACCAATTACTCTGATTACAGAACCATCTTGAAGAGGAATAGTACTCTTATCTTTAGCTGCTTGTTCTTTAGCTAAGTTAAATCTTTCTTTCTCCATCTCTAATCTAGTAGACTCAGCAGGACTCATATAACCTCTATTAGCTTGAGTATCATATCTCTGAGTACCAATAGCATCATATAAACCAGCATTAATATAGTCTCTAGCTCTTGATTGAGTAGCTTGGTCCCATGTATCAAGACCAGATTCCTGCCATATAGTATCAGCTACTTGCTTCAATTCTTTAGGAGCATTAGGGTCATTCATTATAGTCTGCATAACCTGTTGAGGACTATAACCAAGCTGCTGCATTTGTTGAAAGTACTGCCCACCAAGTATAGATGAATACTGAGGATTATCTTGAATAGTCTTAGCCAAGTTCTGAGCCATTGTACTAGCTCTCTTAGTTAATTCTGAACCACTGATAGTATTATAAGTAGCATTAGGATTATTCAATAAATCATCAATAGATGCAGTACCATAATTAACATCAAACATTAAAGAAGGGTCTCTTTGGATAGCTTCTCTTTGAGCCTTAGTTAACTCTTCTCTCTTACTTGCAGCTAATTCAATAGGAGTTATTTCACTAGCATATCTTCTCTTCATATTTAACAAACCTCTTCTACTTTCTGGTGTTAAACCTTGTCTGGCTAAGAGGTCTGCTTGTTTAGTCAAGTCATCTGCATAGGCTTTATATTGTGCATAAGCTACAGGACTAGTTTGCTGGTCAGCTAACTTATCCCACATACCTGCCTTTGCAGACATCTCTCCTAAACCTTCTTCAATAAGCTTGTGTTCAGTATCAGCCATCTGTACTGGAGCAAGCATTTCTGCATAAGAGAAAGGCTTAAACTTACTATTGTTTACTATATATCTACTTGCCATAAGTCAAATATCCTCCCTTACTTTTCTTTTTACTTTTAGTACCACTCTTAGGTTTCTTGTATCTAACCTTACCACTTCTATCAATAGTATAGCCAAGTGCAGGATTGGATTCAATCATATTTCTACTGAACTCTTCTCTACCAATATCACCTAAACTATCAAAGAAGTTTGTTAAGTTGGCACTCTTAGCTGCACTACTTCTAGCACCTGCTTCTTCTCTCATACCAGCAGCTTGCATTATAGCTCTAAGTTGCATCTCTCTATTCTGTTGATTCATACCAGCAGCTCTTAATGCAGCTTCACTATTATACTGGTCAGTACCTCTATTAAATGCTTCAACTCTTTCTCTTTGAGCTAAATTATACTCCTCAGCTTGTCTTGCTAGATTACCCATGTTTTGACCATAGTTGTAATCAGCAGCAAGTATTCCAGCTTGAGCTGATGCTCTATTACCTCCTGATGTATTCTGTAAAGCTCTTCTAGTAGCTCCAGTCTGTGCATTTAACTTATTTATATAAAAGTCTCTATCTAGAGGATTATATCTTAAATAATTACCTAATGGTTTAGCTTCTATAGTAGGTAATCCACTTACTGCATCTACAATCATATCAGCATTACTATAGTCTGGTTTATTAGTCCATCCAAATAAGTCTGACATTACTCCAACACCAGCACCTAAAGCAGGTACATATCTAAGAGCATCTAATCCTATTCCTCTTCTAGTACTAGAAGGTTGAATATCATTAGGCATAATATCTGCATCTCCTTGAGCAGCCACATAGTTTTCCCATGTAAAAGGTGAGTCATCTAATAAAGTTGGGTCCCAATCAGTATCACCACCATAAGCAAACTGTCTTCCTTCTGTCTTAGCTTCCTTTATAGCTTTAACTTCTTCTTGAGCCTGCATTAACTTAGACATATTTGCAAGTAAACCTCTCTTAGCAATAGGGTCATAAGGTCTTTCTTTAGGCTCTTTATTAATCTTTTCAGCTATAGAAGCAAAGGTATTATCCTTGTATTTAGATGGAAGATTAACTGATTTAAGTAGCTCTTCACTAGGATGTAATCTATTACTAAACACATAATCATTGAAGATTACTTCACCTTCTTCAACTAAATTAGGTTGACCATCAGGTGCTACACCCATTGGCACACCAGTTAAAGGATTCTCTTCATGGCTTCCACCCTCGCCTACTACTGTAACTCCATCACTAAATACTCCACCATTAGTTAGAGCATCTGGATGAGTAGTTAAAGAGTCATAAGCTCCTGTATATAAAGTACCTATAGGTGCATAGTTTTCATCATAACTATATCCCATATAACCACCATCAGCATGATTCCATCCTCTAGCATTATCTGCAAAAGTAGCTCTCTTTCTTGTAGTAGGATTAGAGCTATTCTTTCCTCTTCTAATACATGCTTCTGTTACTTTACCACCACAGTATTCAGTAAACTTGCCTCTGTTTTTCTTCTTAATATGGATACCTCCTCCATCTGCAAATAGCATACCACCATATGCTTTTTTAAGTGAAGGATATTTAGCAAGTACCTTTCTTCTCACACTCTCATTACCGTGAAGTCCTGCTAATCTAAGTGCATCTCTGGCATTAGCTTTAGTTGGTATAGGATAGCTTCTATGTGGACCTGCAAAGTCATCAGCAGGAACCATTGGATATGGTTTCTTCTTAGAACCATAGTCCTTATCTCTGGATAAGTTGCCACCCTTTGCAAAGTAATTTACACCAAACTCTGATACTTCAAATGAGTTGGGCATAGATGGCATTCTGAATTTACTCATAGCATCTAATTGTTTATTGTTTAAAGCTTTAGTAGCCAATTCATAGTCAATAGCACCTCCCCCAAGCACACCACCAAAGGCTGAATAATTAGCTAACATATTGAGGTCACTCTGTGTGTCTATATTCTCAGCTCTTGTTTCAAATGAACTAAGTGCTTTTTCATTAGCTTCTTTAGCTTGTTTATTAAGTTTCTTAGCTTTCTTCTTAGCCTTTCTATTACCAGTAAACCAACCTGCAAGTGAAGAACCTAAACCTACTACACCACCCACAATAGCACCAACTGGTCCACCTACAGAGGCCCCAGTTGCAGCACCAGATGCAGTAGCACTGATAGTATTCATAGCTCTTTGTCCATTACTGCCTCCTCTTACTTCTTTCCAAGTATAATCATCTTTAGCTCTATTCCAAGAACTCCATTCATTCAAAAGTTCATCATTTGAGGATGCACCTACTGTCATTTCTCTTTGAGATTTAATACCTTCCTCTACACCTGATGTATCAGCTATCTGAGCATTAGAAATACCTGCATTTACTATAGTTCCAACAGAGGGACCTATACCTCCAATACTACCCATGTTAAATCCTCCACTAGAACCTCCTGTAGGTTGTATTCCTACAGAGCCACTAGCACCACCTTGACCTAATTGAGTAATCTGAGATACATCAGTACCTAATCCAGAAGTAATACTACCTACTGGACCTCCATCTGCAAATATGTTTAATGGTCTATTCTTTCTTCTTATAATTCTCTTGTTAGCCATAGCATATCTTTAATTTGTTGCAAATATAAGTAAAGTTATTGATATTACAAAGCCTTTAAATAAAAAAGTAAAGGCTAAGTAATCAATTAAGTTACTTAGCCTTACTATTATTATACAAAGTAATGTATTGTCATATCATGGAACACTGTTCTATATGTATTAGGTGTTTCAGTTGATAGTTTAACATATGCCCAAGTATTTCTAATTCTATCTCTATTATTAGCTGGAATACCATTAATAGGTGTATTAGCTCTTGGTATATTAGCTCTCCATATCCTGAACTTTCTCTTTAAAGGAGAAGGTCTTCCATTTAAGTCAGTTAATGTTACTCTACCATGTTGATACTCATTATATACATCAAGTGTATCATAAGTTTTAGTAGGAGCAAGGTTATCACCATCATAAGCATCAGCTCTGAATTCAACAGTATTAAATATCTTATCAGCAGGTTCATCAGCATTAGCTACTACAGTAATACTATAAGGTTTATACTGACCAAAGAACATGTTGTAATCCCCATTAAACTGTTGCCATAGTTTGTTGTTATTGAAAGCGTAGAATCTACTGCCCACATTAAACATAGCTGGAACCTTTTCATAACTCATGAAAGAAGTAAACTGACCTATTAACTCTGAATAACATAAACACCAGTCTTTGTTGACAAAGTAAACATCATTATTATTCTTATCATAGAATCCTCTAAAGTTCTCATAAGTAACAGGATTCCAACTTACATGAGAGTTGTTCTCATTAACCCATTGCCTCATTCCCAGACTATCTGAGATTGATTTTATCTCTCCATTAAATAGATACATTGAATTAGTCTCATCATCAATGAAATAGAGACCAGAAGGAGATTCAACTATAGACCATTTATTAGCACAACCTATAGTATTACTGATATATCTCTTACCATTAAGTTTCAATCCATTAGTAATTTCAATAGGCATACCATCAGATGTAGGTATCTGCACTCTACTATTAAACAGAATATTACTTAAACCTCTCCTTTGGAAACAAAATATTTCATTGTTATAAGTATTTAGTGAAGTAATCTCACCTTTATCTCCATCTAAATCAAGGGTAGAGGCTAATGTAATATTAGTCCAAGTATCCATATCCTCACCTAATTGTTTCTCCTTAGTGAATGTAATAGAATTAGGAAAGTAATTGATATTGTATCTTTCATAATCAATAGTTCTAAATGTAAAGAAGTTATTCTTTTGTGAATATACTGGATTAAATAGATTGAAGTTAGTAGGACTTACACTAAGATTATTTACTAATCCTCTATTCCTATCATATCTCCCATCTATATTAATCTTTGTTTCACACATAAATGATACCAAATCTACCACACTATTTTGGTCTTCATTAGTAGAGGCATAAGTTTTCAAACAATCATATCTCTGATAATATGTATCTCCTTCTGAGTATATAACATTAATAGTAGTTCCAATAGGAACTGCACTACCAGAAGGCAACCAAGTATTGTTAAGTATAGCCTCATCTGTATCTCCTCCAAATCTATTAACTACATTATCTCTGTATAATTCCGCCAACCAGAAGAAAGCTCTATCCTCATTAGTCATATGAATATTATCTTGATATATACTAAAAGAATCCCCATCATACCAAAAAGGTTTAGTACTAGAGGGAGGACTAAGTGCAGGGTTAGTACTATTCAAAGTAGGCATAACTACTTGTCCACCTGTAGTAGTGTAGTTGAATGCAAACACAAGGTGGGGAGTAGATTTATACTTCATACTAACAGGCTCACTTCCATACTTATCTGCATCATCTATCCTTGTTAGCCAATCTTGTATCTGGTCAACTGAAATAGCTTGATTTGAAGCATTATCAAATAAGTCTGCAACTTTACCATTAGTTATCCAGTCTCTACTTGTATAAATCAAGTACCCATTTTCATATATTTCTGCAATCTGAGTGTTCCTATTGAATGTAAGAATCTTATCTATATTAGCATAATAGTTAAGATACCCCATATTAGAGTTAGCAGGTGCAGGTATTCTTACTAAACTATCTGTCCATGAATTTACAGGGGTAATCCCAGTATGATTATTGTCTCCCTCAATATCAGCTTCCCATATATTCTGGTTAGATAGGTAGTTATTCTGAGATGAAAACTTAAGATTACTTATAATCTTTCTCTGTAATGCAGCAGGTCTTGTACCCTCTGTAGGTACACCTGCATTTATTAATGACCCATTCCTATGCCAAGGATATACCATCCATAATCTTTCCAATTTATCTTGAGGGGAAGGGTCTTTAAATTTAACATTATCAGACCAAAACATGCCTGTTGATAATTGTCTACCCCCATACAAAGATTCTGATATTAACTTATTAGCCACCTTACCTTTATAGAATCCAGTAGAATAGTTTCCATAAGTAGGTGTAGAGGTTGTTATACTTATATCAGATAGAGTATTAGTTAAATGAGTTGTTCCTATTATTCTAAGTTTATAATTACCATTAGTAATAGTTTGCAGTCTATCATCAAACTCTACATCAGGAGAGTGCATTGTAACTATATTTTCATCCACTAAGAACTCTGATGGGGAGCCATCTACAAAATCCATAGGATTAGTAAGACTTGAGTCATAATAAGGAATTAAACCTAAAGAAGTTTGAATTTCCCATCTTGTAATCTCTGATACATTTGCAGAGCCTATTGGTTCATTATGCTGAAAATAAGGTACTTCTCCAAAAGAAGACTTATGATTAGTGCCAGTGTATTCTGTCTTCCAACCCTCAGAAGCTTGTTTAGGTCTACTAAACCATGAAGACTGTGCAAAGGGAGAATTATCCAACCTGTCTTTATAATTAGCTACAGTAGGACATAATATACCTTGACATAATATATTTCTATCTTCAAGGTCGGGAGCTACTATAACTCCTCTTGCACTAATATAACCTAAGTCTTTAATTCCTTGTACAGTAGCTGCATCATTAATGACTACTTTTGCAGTAGGCTTTAATATTACTCCAAAAGTAGCATATTGAGTATATGAGAACCTTTCATCACACTCATAATCTCCTATAAATACCACCTCACTCCACTTACCTTTATTGTCTTGAAATTGTAACCCAAATCTATATACTTCTCCTTTCTGAAACCCTTTAATAGTTGAATCAAAGTTGAGTTCGTATATTGAATTGTACTGAGTATCACTTACTGCATTAAAGGTAAATGACTCCTCTGTTCTTGTAAATGTTACAGTAGAGTTATCCTTTATAAGAGTTTTTAACGCAGGAGGTATAAGTGTTCTTTTTAGAGTATAATTACCTAAAAATAAAGTATTATCTTTTTGAGTTAATGTGTAAGGGGCTATTTCCTCTCCACCAATATATAGTAGTATTGTGGGGTCAACAGTTTCTCCAACATTCCCAGTATCTACATACAACTGAGTAGATGTTATTAAATCTGCAACTAACTTTACTGTAGGAGTAGCATCTAAGGATGTTCTATGAATAGAGTATATTCTTAGATACTCATAGGAAGTATCAAGATTGCTTAAAGATATTTTAAATGAGCAATCTACAGATTCTTCTGGTGAAGCTGCTCTATCCTCATGTGATATATACAGTAGAGGTGATGTATTAAATACATTTGTCTCCTTTCCATACTTATTGTAATAAGTAAAAGCATATTGTATTACTCCTTGATTAAAGGAGCCAGCACCATTGACTTTATTTACATCAATAGTAGAGTTTACATGTATAGTGCCCACAAAGTCAAATTCATCTGAATTACTATAATTACTTCTTGTTATGTTGATAACTCTTGCTTGATTTAATCCATCTACCCAATATACCTTCTGAATACTCTCATTTTCATATATTCCTATATTTTCAATAGGATTATTGACATTAAAGTTCAAGCTGCCTTCATAAAGCAGTTTACCTTCAAAGTAAGTTTGCCTATTCTCCAACCTATATATCCTATCCTTATCACCAGTAGTAAACAAAGTGACATAGTTATTCAAGACATTATATCCTATGAGAGTACCTAGCACTTGAAGAGGATTATTATTAGATAGGATAGGTATCTCAGAATTACCTCTTTCATTAGTAACTGTCAAGAGAGTTGAGTTATCTCTTGCAGTTATTCTAATGTTCTTACACTCATATGCAAACTGTGGATTAAACTTTGAGACTGTTAAGTCCCTAGTCATTCCTTTGATTATATGATTTTCTTGCTTAAGCATAATTATCTTTGGTCTTTAATATATTCTCTATTACCTAGTGGCTTAAAGCCTTTCCTAAATTCATTAGTTCTAGGTAATAGTTGACTCATCATATTACTAATAGCTTCCATTTCACTAACAGAAGGTAAAGTGAATTCAGTGTTAAGTTGCCCAACTCTCCACGCATATTCTTGCTGTACATTCTGTAATACTGCTGGTGCTATTTTACCCATATCAAACTGAATGGTGAACCATTCCTTCTTTATATATAACTCTAATGCTTTAAGGAATATAGAATTATCAGGTATCATAGGTAATCCTTCTTCATCTACTGGAATAGCTCTATATGCTATAGCTATCTTACCTTCCTTAAAGGAAGTATATATAATATTACCTTGTGTTTTAAAGGTTCCTTCCTGCCTCATTATAGGTTTCTTTTCATCATGTATTAGATGAAAAGTATCAGTAGTAGCCCTAAGAGAGATGTTATTCTTTACATCCTTTACTTGTCTTATAGCTATTAAATCACATGGTAGAGCTGCTCTGTAATTGGTAATATCTACAGTATCAACCTTATCATAATAGATAGCAGGAAGACCTACAATACCTATGAAATCCACTGTGTATTGTATAATAGCTTCAAGAGTTAAGTCAACCATTAAAGGATGTCTCATTAGCCTGCTAGCTATTTCTCTTATATTTGTATATGTTACATTATTTACCATATTGCTTGTTTTTATCTAGGTACATTGCTTCAATCTTTCTATCTTTAATGTTCTGCTTAAGCCTTTTCTTTAGCTCTCTATTAACACTAAACTCATAGAATGACTTATTGATATAGTTAGCTTTACCTCTGTTATAATAGACTTTAAATATCTCTTTCTCTTCTACTTTAATAAGAGTCTTAGCGTTGAAAGATTCTTCATCTTCATACCATAATTTAAGAGTTCTATCCCAGTCAATAGGCAGGTTAGTTACTAAGTTACCTTTAGCATCTAACCTAACCTCCCCTGCTGTCTTTCTTATCTCAAGTCTTCCCATTCTATAAGGTAAAGTTACTTCTTCACCATTTACTAAGTTATCAGCTAGTAATTCATTAACTCTTCTAGTAATAGAGAAGTACTGAGATTCAGTTAATCTATACCCAGTACTACCATAGCCATTCTTTCTATAATGCTTGTAACCATCATAGATACCCAATGACCCTCTGATTTTGTGAGTTCTTGGCTTATCTACCTTTAGTATGCTATGTCTAAACTCTTCTAGTGACATTACTTCTTAGGATTTAGGTCAGACATATCATCATCAGCATTGTTCTCCTTATCTTCTGGCATAAACTCTGAACTTCTTAATTCCTTAACTACAAGCTCAATAAGAGGAGGAATTAGAGAAGCTTCTAAAGGAAACTCAGCATCAAGTAACTCACATATTTTACCATTTTCATCACATTGTAATCCAAAGGTTTCCTCAGCATTCTCAAATAAAGCTGTTATTCTTACCTTTTCAAGGTAGAGATATTGAGGGTTGCTAGACTTGAAGTATAGGTAGTTATCTGGTGCTAAAGAGCAATAGATTATATTATTCAAACACTTGTTATACCCTACATACTTCATTCTATCTCTATTCACATAAGTTATCTCACCTTGGTAATAGTCCACTGGATATACTCTTGGTTGTTTAATTCCCATCATATATGGGATTTTATTTTTAGACCTTAGATATACCCCACCTTCACAGACTTCACCTGAGATTGCAGGTACTTCTATAAGGTCTAGACATATAGTACTAAAGTTACTCTCAGGTATAAACTTCTTTATATCTGAGTATCTCTGCTTTAGTAAAAAGGCTCTATACTTACTTGTTAGATAGATTATGTGGTCTTCTGTGAAGTAAGCATCATCTGATGAGAGTTTTAACTCATCATTAATCATATAAACTATTTCTCTATATGTACTCATATCATATTGGTATTAACATTAAAAGCACTGCAAATATAAGTAATAAAACTCACATGTGCAATGCTTTTACTGATTTTATTTACTGGCTATAAGTATTATGCTTCTATTCTTATCATATTTGTTTCATCAACCCTAAGAATATTATCCTCAGTGATTCTAGTAATGTAGTTAATCTTAGTCTTATGGAATAGTGTATCATCATTAACATAACTTGGAAAGTCAATTAGACAGGTAGTTCCACTTAAACAATAGATAGCATTAACTATAGACCTAAGGTCCTTTTCATCTATATATTCACTGAATACATTTAGCAAGTCATCCAGTGCAAGTAATGCTAATAGCTTGTTTACATCACCATAACTTCTATAGCCAAATTGAGCTAATGAAGTGAAGTATCTAACTACAGCATCATAAGAGATATTAGTCATTTCATCCATAGCAGCTACAATTTGTTACTCTAGTTGTTGTACCTATTTTATTCTTAAAATACTTATTCCAATACTTAATAGCTTGTGGATAGTTACCAGTTCTTATACATAGCTCTAAGGCTTTTATTCTTAAGGATAAGTCAATGAATTCCTTAGGTATTTCACAGTTATTCTCTATCTGTTTAACATACTTCATCATGCTTTGATAGAGAGGATATAGATTAGTCACAGCACCCATTATCATAGGGTTAGTTGTACCACAAGGAGCATCTGTAGAAGGAGTCCCAGTAGCTATCACATACACAAAGAACATAGTATCATTAAGAGTGTTAATGCTAAGGTCATCTGCCTGTAATCTAAGTCTAACGTTCCTCATTTGTTGAGTTCCATAGGTGAAACAGTATGATTTATCTTCATCTTCAAGCACTGGATTACAATTACATTGCTCTGGAATAGAGTAAGTTAAATCATAAGCATCTACTACCTTAAACTCATATACAGGATTAGAGCTAGGTCCATTAGGTACATATGTATCTTGTGTATCTATAACCACACTATCTAAGATTATATCATCATAGAAGTCTTGATTATCAACAGAGGCATCTATAATTAGATACTTATCATCTTGGGTTATCCTTAATTCGTTGAAATGTAACATGGTTATTTAGTTTTAATTATAAAAAAAAAGAGCATAGAATCAACTATGCTCTTTATAATTAGCTCATTTAAGCTGGGTCAACTGGGTCTGCAATTGTTAAACCAGATGCAGTGTTGATTGCTGCAATCAGAGCCTTCATTGCAGTGTGACTACCATCATCTACAGTTACCAGAGTAATTGTTCTAGGAGACTTTTGTACATCTTCTGCACCACCTGCCCAGTAATAACTGATGTCCAAAGTATCATACTTCTGAGTTGGGTCTACCAAGTAAGTAGTATGAATAACATTAGGCCATCCCATGTTTCTGTAGAAGTCACCTCTAGCACCCATTGTGAAGTATTCAAGGTCTGCAATATCATGACCATTCTGTACAGAATTAATAGGAGTTACTGTAGTAACTGTACCCCAGATTCTTTCATCACCTTCAAAGGTAATATTAGTTGGTTGTACTGCAAAAGGAATGTAACCTTGAGGCATAACACCTAAAATCCAATCCTGTGCTACCTGTTCAATTTGAATACCAGTATAAGTACCAGTCAGAGTAGCAGGGTCAGTGTCAATGGTTACTGTTGTATATGCAGGATCACTTGCTACTAGATAGATTGTTACTAGTGGAGTAGCTTCTCTTGCTATGTTTCTAGCTAAAGAAAGTGCCATAGCTTTGTAAAAGTCTGATGCTGTCATACCACTAACTGCATGTACCATACCAAATTTCCAGTATTGGTCTTCTGGTGATAAACCTACATACTGTCTGAAAGCAAGTCTCAACAGATAATCCTGTCCAGCTACTGGTGCTCCAGCATTAATAGTAGAGTCTAGAACTACTTGGTATCTATCTAACTTCTTAACTAAAGCCTGAGAAGATGTAGATTTTGCATAAGTGATATTCTTGATGTCAATCTTATCACTAGATTCAATAACACCAGCAGGACTAAAGTACTGGAAGTACATTGTAGATTTAGCTGTATCTGCCTTAGGCAGAATGTCACCAGCAGCAGCTAGTTGAGTAACTGCTGTCTTTAGAGCTTTTGCGACATATAAATGTCTTACTTGATTTACGGAATAAGTTGCCATAAATAAATTGTTGTTTAATTAAACGTATTGCTTATTAATAAGCTATTGATTATTCTCTTTGTTTGCATACTGAGCCTTACTCATTAAGGCAAGTCTAACTGCTACTTCAACTATCAAGTTATGAATATTACTATTCAATGCACATTCCATTGGTTGTGAATAACCTGATATGTTTAAGTCACCTAAGTTAGTTAATATAATAGGTGTAGGCTTAGTGATATAGTTACAATGATACTCACCTATCTTAAACTTTGATATAAGTTTAATGGCATTATTAACATCAACTCTTAAGACTCTCTTTTCTGATGGACCTTTAAATGGGTTCCTTTTTATCTTATAAAGTTCATCTTCTCTAACTGGTGTTACTAAGGAGTATGTACCATTTAAACAACCTAATGTTTCATCACTTAACTTGCACTCTTCATAGGTAATAAACCATAAACCTTGTGGCATTACAATTGATGCAGTAGTAGAAGGAACAGTAATTTCTTGTGTAAACTCTTGAACCAATTCAGCTAAGTATCTTCTAGCTTCCTCAGTAGACTCAAAGGAGAGTCCTAATGAGTTTCTACCACTATACAAGTCTATAACCAAGCTATCTTGAGCTTTAGTCAGAAAGACTGACTTCTCATACTCAGAGAATGCAAGAGGGTCTGTTGTTCCATCAACTGGTATAATAGAGTAAGAGTTAAGCAGAACATCAAACTCAGCACTAAATTGTTCTATATTCATAATTACTCACTTCTTTGACCTAGTTCAATAGTAGCTTTAACATCACTTTCATAAGCAGCTTTAGCTAGTTCAACAGCTCTTTGAAGTATCTCTTGATGTATAATTGGATTCAATTCACATTCAGAAATAGTACCAATACCATTGATAGTTAAGTTACCATATTCAGAAGAAAGGTCTGCTGTTATGATAGGTGCAAGTCTTCTAATATACCTCAATAGATACTCAGCAATTGTTTCATTACTGTTGACTATAAGCTCAGTAGAGACTTTCTCACTTGAAGTGCTTATGATTCTCCATGCTTGGTACTTAAGAGGTTCCTTGTATGGCTTAGACATTAATCTAGTGTACTCAGCATAACTAATAGGAATCACTTGTTTGGTTCCTGTGTTGGTAGAGACTGCTTCATTAATGACTATAAATAAGTCAGAAGGCAAGTCAAATACCTTAGCCCTCTTATCAAAAGTAAGAGGGGAAGTTGTGCTAGGTGTACATTGTGCAACCTTAATAAGCTCTGAGAAATCTATCTGTCTCTTAGGTGAGTCATCCATTCCTTCTCCATACTTGTTACCTTTAGGGTTAAAGTAGTTCTTGACTATTTCCTCTTGGCCTTTAGTCAAGAACACTGATTTCTCATATTCATTTAACCCAGGAGCAGCATTGCTCATTATGTTGTTATAGAGTACATCAAATTCATTACTGAACTCTATGTGGTCCATACTATTACTCTTTTAGTTTAGCTTCAAGACTGAACTTAATAGACTGGTTCTTAGGTGATGCTAAGAACTTAGCTGCTATATTAAAGGTTGGGTCTTCGTTGTTACCACATAAAGGAGAACCATCTTCTCTTAGATAGAAGAATCCACCTCTATTAGATACAAGACCTGCTTCAACTGCTCTCTTAATAGTTACCTTAGTAGGTAATAGAGGGTCTGTAATAACCTTTAAGAATAGCTTAGCATCAGCTTGAATTAGCTTGTTTACTCTTGTTTGTAAGAACTCTACCTTAGTATTTACAGCTAACGGTCTACCATCAATAGTCTCAATAATAGTTCTCAATGTATCAGCATCATTTTCATATTTACCATATTCCATGTATGCTTGCATTGTAGCTGACATCTCTTGTCTAGCATTAGAAGTTTCTTCACCTTCCTTGATAAGAACAAACTTATATGTTGCCTTTGGAATGTCTTGAAGAGCTTGCAGTGAAGGAGCTATATCATCCTTATTAGCTAGCAATATCTTATACTTAATGTATTGTTCTGGGTCTGATAGGTCTAAGATGTTATCTTGTTTAAGCAATCTAACTTGTCTATTTGACCAATAGTTATTTTCCTTCTTATATATAGATAGAGCATTATACTCTAAACCCATAATATACTCAAGGAATTCCTTTTCTTCATCAGTAAGAACATTAACCAATCTACCAGATTCTAACTGTGGAACTGTGAAACACTTTACTGCATTCTCAGCCATACCACCATATAGAATGTGCTTTGGATTAGTTACTATACCACTCTCTTTGGGTACATATCTTACTATAATTCTTTCATTTCTTAAACAACTTACTGGTTCTCCTAGTGTTGCTACTTCTTTCTTTCTACCTTTTCTTACAGGCAATTGTGGTTCTTCTTCCTCAGGCATCTGAGGTACAATAGATGTTTCACTGTTAATGCTCTCTAAGTCAAGTTCTTCTTCTTCTACTCTCTTACTTGCCATATTTACTTCTCCATTAATTAGTTAAAAAGAAAAGGGGAGGAGTTAACCTCCCCTTGTATCATTATCCTTGCAGAATTGAAGGAATAAGTGACATTGTTCTAGTTGGGTCTAGTACTAATGTACCTAAAGTTGCCATTCTGTGGATAACAGCAGAGTCCTCATCATAAGACATATTAGGATTACCCATCTGCCCAGTGAAAGGATTTCTGAATCCCCATTGATAACCTCTGAATTCTTCTTGACCCTTAATCTTACACTTTTGAATATTAGGTTGGTCCATAGTACCAATATACCAAATATCAAATCTATAAGAGAAAGCAGGTCCACCTTCTGGGTGAAGAATCTTATTTCTTACAGGGTCATCATAGAATGGGTCAACATCAAGTGACACTACAACACCATTAGGTGCTCTCCATTCAGTTACCTGATAATCAGTTACTGCAATAGCATTCTGAGCAAAGTTACTTGCAACCTTAGTATAGATTGGTGGGTTCTGAGTTGAGATGATTGGCATCCATCCAGAAGTAGTCTTCTTAGCTTCTCTGTTGAATAACAGAGCACCTCTTTCACCAGTCTTGATGATGAACTTTCTATCACCAAATCCTAACTTAGAAGCAGATAGTTCATACAGAGCATCTAGCAACAGTTTCATCAGACCATTAGTATCATTGTAATACATAGTGTTAGCCACTTCTGTTTGCTCAAAGATACCAGCACCAGTCTTGATTACATTACCAGACTTACCAAAGTTCATGTATTCACCATTGATATTTCTGTTAGAAGTACCAAAGGCCATTGCATTGTTCTTGTACTCGTCAAATTGAAGTTCAACTTCCCATTCTACATAGTGCATCCACTTGTTTACAACATCCTTAACCTGTCTGCCACTAGCATCTCTATGAACCATAGGAATACCAACAGCTAACTTCTTATCAAGGTTAGAACCAGGAGTCTTATGTTGAATTCTAATAGTAGTCCATTCATTTCTCATAGAAACAGGACTAGTGAATCTAACATCACCAACCTTTCTTGAAAGTTCTCTTTCAACAGGTGCAAATTCAACAGAGTATCTTTCACCAGCAAGTAGTCTTTCAGCAGGAATACCCTTGCTGTTAGCACCCATTAGCTCAACCTTATATACACAGTTTGTACCTTCTGGTCTACCATCTGCAAGAATTCTTTGAGGGTAAACTTGATTCAAGTTACCTACAATAACTTCACCATCTGCAAACCAGTCTTCTGGGAATACAAGATAGAAAGGTGCACCACCTACACCAACATTACCTGATGCTGATGTAATAACTACGCCATTCTCATCTCTAGCTTCAATCAGAGGAATATTTCTTCTTGAAGAACCAATAACATCCCAGTAATATTCAGCATCATTCTCAAACACTTTAGTAGGGAATGAACTAAGGAATGTATCTAGTGTCTTTCCTCTGTGGAAAGCTAACAATTGCACCATTAGGTTAGTTGCCTTTTGAGGTGCTTGTTGGAAGATGGCACCTAAGTGATTTTCAGTTGTCAACCCTTTCCAGTGTTGAAAACCAATCATTTGGAATTTACTTAATTTTCCAGCCATGTCAATTTAAAATTAAAAATTAATATCTTATTTTCTTATACATCAAGTTCATAGCTAACCTTTGATTCTGGGTCATCACTAACACCTGATATGAAACTAAGACTTCCATCTGTATTTCTTCTAGTAGTGTTGATAGTGTGTTCCAGCTCTCTTAGGCTTTTCTTCACTTGTTTAGTAGCAGTTGGTTTAACTAGCTTATCTAAGTTTGTAAAGCCATCAGTCATAGTAAATAAGAGACCAATTTTCTTTAAGAAGTCTTGTCTATTATCTCTTTCATACTTCTGAATAGCTGTTAGATACTGCCCAGTTTCTGGGTCTTTGTAAACAGGTTTGCTGATTGAGTTATAGACCTTTTCTCTAGTAGTCTTATCTAACTCTAACCCTTTAAAGATTTCCTTCTCATCAAGAATAGACTTCTTTAACTCCTCTGCTTCCTTCTTTGTTCTTGCCTTTTCAGCTTCTTCCTCTGCTCTTGCTTCTGCAATCAAATCTTCATACTCTTGTTGAAAGTATTCTTTATTGCTTGCTAGTGCTTCCTTTGCATCTTCAACATCAGAGCCAGAGTTAAATGACTTTTGAGTCTCTCTTTGTGCTCTTTCTTTGCTAAATCCTCTATTAAGGAAGTCTTGAAAGATTAGTTGTTTTCTCAGCTTTTCTCCATTAGCTGACTCATCAGAGATAGCATCTTCTGTAATAGTATTAAGGTAGTTAATAGTACCTTCATACTTTCTTACTTCATCAGGTTCTACACCTACTTGCAATGCTTCATCAATTCTCTTCTGTCTTTCATCTAATTTAGCTTTAAGCTCATTCTCCATAGCTTCTGCAAAGTCTTCTGGAGTTTGAATCTTACTTAATGTTTCTTCATCAAGGGCTGAGAGAATACCTTCTTCTTTCAAAGCACTGGCAATGGAAGAGTAGAAGTTAGTTTTGGGAGAAGTACCAGTTTCTTCCTTAGAAGTGGTATCCTCTTTACCTTGTGTATCTACTTTCTCACTACCTACGCTCTCTGGTTTCTCAGTAAACAGTTCATCTGGGTTTACTTCTGGTACCTCAGTAGTTGGTTTTTCTTTATTTTCTTCCTCCTGTTGTTCAGGTGGAGTAACCTGTGTTTCTTCACTCCCATCACTAGTGAATAGGCTTTCAACCTCATCTGGTGATAGGATATTGTCCATGTCTAATCCTTCCATATAACTCTTCTCCTTTAATTAAACTATGCAAAGGTAAGTCAAAGTTCTGAACTGTGCAATACCTTAAGTCTAGTTGTAGTTTACATATAAATAAAATACTTATAGTATTAATGAAAGAGTAGGGTGTTGAGTTAATATTAACCACACCCTTAACTCTCATTATTCTATAGTCAATTCTATTGATTCTCCTATACTCTTAGCCTTTAATAACACAGTCATTAATTCATAGAATGCAGCTGTACTATTAATAACTTGACCTTTAACTTTATTCTCTCCAACAAGGATACAACCTAAAGTATCCTCAGCTTTATTACCTACATGAATAAGCACTCCTTCATAGCCTTTCACATTCTCTAGTCTAGGAAGTATGCCTTTATAAGGCTTAGCCCATGCTCTATCCTTGAACTTAGGACTTACAGTAGTCATATTAATACTATATGTACCTGTAGGAATTGCTGTTACCCCATACACCTTCTTAGCTTTAATCTCTTCAAGTGACATTTGACTTGTTAATCCTCTGTCCTGGTCTTCCAAAGTGTCACACTCATAAACACCATTTATGAAGAGTTTTCCAATAGTATATCTAGGTCCTTTAAATATTCTTCTTAATAATAGTTTCATTAACTGCCAGATTCTACTAATGTTATATTCTTTAATACATCACCTGAGATTACCTCACTACCAGACTGAGTTACAAACCCTGTCTTTGATACAGACCAAGTAACTGTATGTCCTTTAGCTGCCCTAATACTCTTAGTAGTTGAACCATTGATAACTACTGTGGCATCAGCAGGAGTAGGGTTAATTGCAAAGGTAAACTTATCTGTTATTATAGATACTAGTTTACTATTAACTCTTTGCTGAATATCTATAATCTTACCTTCAACACTAGCATCTCTAATCACTAGAATTTGACCTTCTGCAATTAAGTTAGGGTCTCCTTCAAATACATTATAACTAATTAATCTTCTCATTGTTATCTACTTTAATTTTAATATCCTCTTTAACTCCACCAAGCAAATCTTCAACTGCCTTATCATCAATATACACCCTTTTGCTGCACCCCTTGGCTAAGCAAACATCATTGACCATCTTACCAACTACTTTCCTTAGCCTAATAAGCTCTAACCTGTTTTCCTCACTTATTTGAATGTACTCTTCTAATTGGTGTTTATAGTCAGTAACCAACTTCTTGTAGAACTCTAGTTGCTTCACAAGATTATCTAGTTGAGTTCCATCAACTTCTGCATTGGTTTTATTAACCTCAGCAGTATTCTTTCTTCTAGAAATCCATGCTGTAACTATAGTATTAACCAAGTTGGACCCAAGTACTAAACTAATAATCTGTATAGTATCCATTTCCATATTTATTCTATTATTTCTATAAACTTTTGTCTATCATTAATAACATAAGGGTTATTTTCAACTACTGTTACATGTAAAACATTGTGCTTCTTCTGAAACCATCTAAACAAGAAGAACTTTTTAGGTGGTTTGATAGTTTCCTTCTTTGCATCTACAAACAGAAAACTCTCCAGTTTGAATCTAGGAGTTATTTTAATCTTATTAGGATAACTCATGATGATATGGTTATTAGCCCATTCATCCCCCATGATTGTATCTAACTTGAAGGAGTTTACAAATATAGTATCTGGTAGGGTTAAACTATCTGACTTTTCAATGTGAGATAACTTATACTGCATCTGTTTAATCTTACTATCTTTAATACCAAGCTCTTTTCTTACTTCATTCATCTTTTTAGTGATGGAATCATTGAAGTAATTAAGCTGTTCTATTGTTAGTTTATATACCTTAGTATCATTAGTTAAACCACTCAATTCAGCATCATAAGCCTTAATATTCTCAATGGAAGTTTCATACTTAGTAGTCAACTGTTTATTCTGATATGATAGGTAAGCCACAGCTCCTATCAATATTAGAATAATGATTATTATATACTTCTTCATATCCTCTTCCCTTATATTATTGTGCAAACATACTAAAAATAAATCACCTATACAAGAGTATAAATTATTTATATTATTAAGTTAGTGGGGTTCCATCCATATTTAACCAATTAAACCCATCCCATACTATATACTTGGATAAATTTCTATCATAAAAAGGATACCCATCATCTGTTACTTTTAATATAGGTCTCTCATTAGTATATCCTCTATAATTTTTCCAAATATCAGAAGTAAGACCTTCTCTCCAATTAGCACCATTGGTCCATGAAGTATCATCAATAGCCTCTCCTGCATACCATTCAGTCATTACAGTTTTATCATATAAAACATAAGTAATCCACAAACCTTGTTTCCTAAGTGACATAGGAACCTCAAGTCTTGTAGTTTCCCTACTTCCTGTGTATGAAAGGAAGTACATATTAAAGCTGGAAAGAATGTCTGTCAGAGTAGTCCCACTCTCCTTGTCAATTACTGCATCTATAAAAGTCTTAGGGAAGATATCTTCATATCTTCCCTCTTGACTATTCTTCTTAATTAGTTGTTGTATATCTTTCATATTAGTTTATTTTTTAAACTGGAGTACCTGTTGCATCTACCCAACCCGAAGATGTTTTCCAAATTGGTTTGTTAAGGGTAGTATCAAGATAAAAGAATCCTACTTTCACATCTGTTGGTCTTTCTTCTGTTGTACCACTTGTAGGAGCATTTTCAGGATTTCCGTTACAGTCTATCCATTTTTCTCCATTCCAAACTTTATAGACTCCACCATCTAATATAGTTTTACCTATATACAATTTGGTTGTTTTTGCTTTTGCGTCAAAAGTAATGTTTGCATTACCTGCAAAGTCTATTACACTATGTACATTAGTAAGTTTACCATTATTAAGACTTCCACCAAGACACCAAATAGAAGAATTTCTACAATATATACTC